>Ga0137465_1000085_pt1 | contig 80607 bp, 40 predicted proteins | sample EasRivERMGT828_2_FD_104906 | JGI IMG/M metagenome (GOLD analysis project Ga0137465, IMG submission 104906) | Soil microbial communities from meander-bound floodplain in the East River, Colorado, USA - East River MetaG ERMGT828_2 | ecosystem: Environmental > Terrestrial > Soil > Floodplain ... | reverse complement strand
TTTGGGTGATCCTCTCGTGGTTCGGGTTTGTTGATTGCAACCCCGCCACTAAAGGACACTCAGATGGTTTTTCAACTATAATTGCCTCCTGCGTGCAAAATTGAGGAATTAGCAATCAACAATCCGAATTGCTAATTGCTAAATCTCTTTTCAATTGGCCGCCGCGCCATAATCGAAGCTGTGGCTGTAGCCGGTAAAATTCCTGGCTGTCGAAGGCCAAACATTGATTGTCTTTTGATTACCAGAATGATAGCTTCCCCGACATCCATGTTGCCTGTGTCGTTTCAGCCCCTTCCTGTTGTTGCGCTCGTTGGCTTTGTTGCAACCTCATGAAGATACAGACTCGTCACGCAATTGTTTCGGCTTTGTTGCTCTGGCTCCATTTGCCGTTGCCAGGTTGGGCCGCAGCGCCAGCAAACGGCAGCAGCTTGAAACTTCTGACCCAAAACGCCTACCTGCCCCAGTTGCCGGTGCTGGTGCGAGTGGAAATTCACAACGCCAGCGGTGAGCGCGACCGTGATTTGTGGGATGCCGCCGCGACGCTCGCGGCGAATCCACCTGGCGTCACTCTATCCACGAACAGCATTTCCATGCGCAATGGGCTTGGCAGCGCGCTGGTAACTTTCACCGGTGGGGGAAACTTCACCTTGACCGCAACCATCGGGAGTTTTTCCACCAATCGAACTTTGCAAGATGTGTCCGGCCTGCCCGCAACTTCCGTCGGCGGAGTTTTGCCGGGAGCCAGCACGACCTGGAGCGGCGTCATCCGGATAACCAACGATGTGACCGTCCCTGTCGGCCATACGTTGACCATCCAATCCAATACGCTCGTAACGATCAACGGCGTGGCTTCGGGCACCGTCGCGCCGGATCTGTTCGTCAATGGAACCATCAACTCGCTGGGAACCGAATTGCATCCGGTGACCATCACTTGCGCCGATGCCGGTTTGCGCTGGGGCCAAATCCGGCATAATAGCGCCCCGCCATCTGTCTATCGCCACACGACGATCACACGCGGGGGGCGGGCGGCGGGCGAAGGACACACCGGACAAGCGCCGGTGATTCGCCCGAACAATTCCACCATCACGTTCGAAAACTGCAACATCACCGACCACGCGGATGCTTCCGGCACGCCCGGCAAGATCATGTATGCCATTGGTTCCGACTTGACGTTTCGGGACTGTGTTTTGGCCCGGGCGCGTATGGGGCCGGAAATTCAGGGCACCGCTCTCCTTTGCACGAACACATGGATCACTGACATGCGCGGGCCGGATGATTCGGACGGCATTTACCTGCATGGCCAGCAGGCCGGTCAGCAGCTTCTGCTTACCGGATGCGTACTGGCCGCTGGCGATGACGACGGCATCGATACGTTGGACTCTGTCGTTAACGTCGAGAACTGCCTCATTCGGGACTGGACCAATCCCAACGAAGACGCCAAAGGCATCAGCGTCTTCAATCAGGCCGTTCACGTGCGGCGCTGCTTGATCGTCAATTGCTGGGTGGCGGTGTCTGCCAAATGGAGTGGTGGCACACCGGCCTTTGTGACGATCAACAACAGCACATTGATAGGGATCAGCAACACCGTCGCGGCCACTCTCAAAGCCAACGCGCCCGGACCGTTCATCGATTTTCGGATCACCAATTCCATCTTGTGGGGTGTGGATGCGCTCAAAACGGATTTTGGTCCGACCAACTTTACCGTGCGCTATTGCGACATCTCCGAATCGTGGCCGGGCACAGGCAATCTCAATGCCGATCCTATCTTTGTGAACAGTGGCGCCAATGACTATCACTTGGAGCCGGCTTCTCCCTGCATCGACACGGCCGATCCAGCTTCGCCATTGGACTCGGATGGCAGTCGCGTGGAGATGGGCGTGTTCCCGTTTTTGGCCACGCCCAATCCGATGATCCCGCTCGCCAGCGAATGGAAGTATCTGGACGATGGCTCCGATCAGGGGACGAATTGGACCAGCCTCGCTTTTAACGACAATTCCTGGGCTTCCGGCCCGGCGCAATTGGGTTACAGCAGCAATCCGCCGGAACTTGACGAGGCCACCGTCGTCAACTTTGGTCCCGATCCGAACAACAAGTACATCACGACTTACTTCCGAAAGCGTTTCTTCGTGGGTACGCCATCCGCCTTTACCGGTCTGCAACTGCGTTTGCTTCGGGATGACGGCGCTGTGGTTTACCTCAACGGCCAGGAAATCTGGCGCACCAATATGCCGTTGGGCGCGATTGATTATCGAACGCTCACTCCATTTTCAATCGGTGGTGTGGATGAAAGCATTTTCCTTACGAACATCATCAGCGCCAGCGGGCTGGTCGGGGGCACGAACGTCGTGGCTGTTGAAGTCCATCAGTCCGCGACCAATAGCAGCGATTTGAGCTTCGAGTTGGAACTTACGGGATTAGGTGGTGGCAATGCGCCGCCATCGGTCGCAATTACCGATCCAGTTAACAACACCGTCTTCAGCGCTCCGGCCGACATCACGATTTCCGCCAGCGCCTCGGACACCGATGGCACGGTCTCGAAGGTGGAGTTTTTCCAGAATGGCGCGAAACTTGGCGAAGATTCAGCCGAACCTTACAGTCAAAGCTGGAACGGAGTGGCCGGTGGCATTTACGCACTGACTGCTGTCGCGACCGACAATAGCGGGGCGAGCCGGACATCCGCAGTGGTCAACATCACGGTGAACACCGGGGGCGAGCCGACGACCAACACGCTGATCGCGCTGGGCAGCGTTTGGAGGTTTCTGGACAACGGGACGGATCAGGGAACGAATTGGAGCACGCTTGCCTTTGACGACACCGGATGGTCACCGGGAGCGGCGCCCTTGGGTTATTGCGGCGCCGGCTGTGCTTACACGATCGCCACGGTGCTCAGCTACGGACCCAACGCGAGTGCCAAGTACATCACCACTTACTTTCGTCAAAACTTTGTCATTGATGATCCCGCTCAGGTGGTATCGTTGCAGCTGAACTTGCTGCGAGATGACGGGGCGGTGGTGCATATCAACGGCCGGGAGGTTCATCGTGTCAACATGCCCCTCGATGTCCCCATTACCTACCTGACCAATGCCTCGAGTGCGTCGAATTACGCCTACGAACAAAACACGCTTCCGCCGCACGCCATGGCGGCCTTGGTTCCGGGCACGAATGTGTTTGCCGCGGAGATTCATCAAGGCAATGGCACCAGTTCGGACATCGTTCTGGATGCAGCCTTGCTCGGTGTCATCTCCGCGCCGACCAACGCCAAACCCATTGTGAGCATCGCCAGTCCGGCCAACAACACGACCGTGGCCGCGCCCGCCAACGTGACGATCACGGCCAATGCCTCGGATAGCGACGGGACCGTGACCAATGTCGCGTTCTACGCTAACACAACGAAGCTCACCGATGATCCGGCCAGCCCTTACAGCTTCGCCTGGAACAATGCTCCTGCGGGAAACTATGCTCTCACAGCCGTGGCGACCGACGACGTGGGCCTTGTGTCAACCTCGAGTGTGGTCAACCTGACGGTCAGCACCAACACCGCTCCGCCGGTTGTTGCCAATAAAACGCCTGCGCCGGGCACAGTCACGAACCTGAGCCAAATCGCCGTCACGTTCAGCAAGCCGGTCATCGGTGTGAACGCGTCTGATTTTTTGGTGAATGGCGTGGCAGCCAGCGGCGTGAGCGGTTCGGGCGCGAATTACTCTTTTGCTTTTGCGCAGCCGGCTTATGGGACCGTCTCGATCACTTGGGCGGCTTCGCACGGGATTACGGACGTCTTCACCCCGCCCAATGCCTTTGACCGGAACGGTCCTGGGGCGACCTGGCAATATCAATTGAATGATGCGCAACCTCCGGTGATCGCATCGCTGGAGCCGTTTCCCGATTCGACCGTGGCGACGCTTACGTTGGTTTCGGTAAGTTTCAGCGAAGCGGTGACCGGCGTGAATGCATCTGACCTGTTGGTTAACTCTGCTCCGGCGGCAAGTGTTACTGGCACGGGCGACGGTCCGTATGAGTTCGGTTTCACGCAACCGGCCCAGGGCGTGGTCCAACTCACCTGGGCGGCGGGGCACGGCATTCGCGATGCGGCCAGCAACTCCTTCGCCGGCGGTTCCTGGAGCTACCAGCTCAACACCAACGCCACCGGCATCATCATTTCAGAAATCATGTACCACCCGTCCTCGGAAAACATTCTTGAGGAATACATCGAGCTGTTCAACAAGGGCGCTTCGTCGGTGAACTTGAATGGCTGGCGATTCAGCGCGGGAGTTCAATTCGCGTTTCCGAATGTGAGCATCCCGGCGGGAAGTTATCTGGTGGTGGCAGCGGACGTGTCCGCGTTCACGAACAAGTATCCGGGCGTGACCAATGTGATTGGCGGATGGGCGGGCTTTCTGAACAACAGCAGCGAAGACATCGATCTCGACGACATGCAGGGCGAGCGCGTGGACAGCGTGAGGTACGCCGATGAAGGGGATTGGGGAACTCGCCAGCGTGGGCCGGATGAGGGGGGTCATCGGGGATGGGTTTGGTTTGCGGCGCACGATGGTTTGGGCCGCTCGTTGGAACTGATTAATCCCAACCTGTCCAACAATAGTGGACAGAACTGGGCGTCCAGCCTCTCGACGAATGGCACGCCTGGCGCAGCCAACTCGGTCCGCAGCAATAATATCCCGCCGATGATCCTGAACGCGGCGCATTTTCCAATCGTTCCTCGCACCAATGACCAAGTTCTAATCAGCGCCAGGATCGTGGACGAATCGTTCAGCGGTCTTGGCGTCACGTTGTATCACCGCGTCAGCCTGGCCGCCACGCAGGCGTTTAGCAGCGTGGCCATGCGCGACGACGGCCTCAGCGGCGACGCGGTGGGCGGAGACGGGATTTACAGCGCGCTCCTGCCCAACCGCACCAACAATACCGTCGTGGAATGGTACGTCAGCGCGACCGATCAGCGGGGAGCGATCCGCACCTGGCCGGCGGCGGCCATCGCGGCCGCAGACGGCGCAGGCCCGACAGGACAAGTCGTCAATGCGCTCTATCAGGTGGACGACCTCGTGTATAACCCGACCAACAACCAGCCCCTCTATAAATTAATCATGACGGAGGCGGAACGGGCTGAATTGGCGGTCATCCCCTCGCAAAGCAATCTGCAAGGTCCGAACTCACAAATGAACGGCACGTTCATTAGCATCGATGGGGCAGGCACAGACGTGCAGTATCTGGCCGGATTTCGTAATCGCGGCCATGGCAGCCGCACGGCGAATCCGCCCAATTACCGCGCGAACTTCCGCAGCGACGACCCGTGGAAAGGTGTCACGGCGCTCAACATCAATGCGGTCGCTCCTTACGTGCAGCACGTCGGCAGCGTGCTCGCGCGCAAAGCGGGGATTGCAGGTGCGGAAGCCATCGCCGTGCAAGTGCGCGTCAACAACCAGAATCGCGCCAATGCCGGTGCGCCCATGTTCGGCTCCTATGTGGCCAACGAAGTCGTGAACAGCGATTGGGCCGATCACCACTTTCCAACCGATCCCAACGGGAACGTTTACCGCGCCACCCGCGATATTGCGCCGTTTGATTTCAGTTATCGTGGAGAAGATCCCAACTCCTATCGCAATACGTGGTTCAAAGAGTCCAACGTCAGCGAGGATGCCTGGAGCGACCTCATCGGCATGTTGCGCGTGATGGGCATCAACAACGTGACGTCGTTCACCACGGAAAATGTGCGGCAGGCGATCAACGTCGAACAATGGCTGCGGCATCTGGCAGTGATGAACCTTTTCGGAAACGCTGAGACCGGTCTCAATAGCGGTTACAATGACGACTATTTCATGTATCGGGGGGGCAACGATCCGCGGTTCATTCTCGTGTATTGGGACCTGGATCAGATTCTAGGCCGCAGCTCATTCGCATCCAACGCCGACATCTTCAGCGCCACCGCGAATAACGGTTCCGGCCAGGCCTTCAACCGGCTTCTGCACTGGCCGGACTTCGAACCGATCTACCTGCGCATTCTGAAAGAACTGCTGGAGACCACATTCTCCCAGGCAAACTTTGATACACTGGTGGATCAAACACTTGGCAGTTATGCGGATCCCGCTGCGATCAGCGGCATCAAGACGTGGATGAACCAGCGCCGCGCTTACGTGCTCGGCCTGCCCGCCATTCAATCAGCGACTAACGTACCGGTAGCCATCGCAACCATCTCCGGTGTGCCGCGCTCGCCGACGCCTTTCAATACGGCCACGTTTGCGGTCGGGGGATCGGGTGTAGTGGCCTACCGCTCCCAACTTAACGGCGCCGGCTACGGCGCCGAGACCGCCGTGGCGACGCCGATTGTTCTGAATGGCCTTTCCAGCGGGACCAATGTGGTCTCAGTGATCGCAAGAAACTCCAACGGAGTTTGGCAGGCGGAAGCGAACGCGACGATGGTCTCGTGGGTTGTGAATCCAATGTGGCCAAAAGTCCGGCTCAATGAAGTGCTGGCGCGCAATGATTCCGCCGTCAACCATTTTGGAACGTTTCCGGATTTGATTGAATTATTCAATGAAGGCGCCGTTGCGATTGACTTGTCCGGCATGCGTCTCACGGACGATGCAGCCAATCCGAACAAGTTCACCTTCCCCAATGGCACAACTCTGGGAGCGGGCAGCTACCTGACCGTCTATGCCAGCGATCCCGATGGCACTCCGGATCTGCACCTGGGATTCAACCTCGATGGAGACGGTGAAGGCGTTTACCTCTTTGACCGCGTGGCGAATGGAAATGGGGTGCTCGATTCAGTGGTCTTTGGGATGCAGCTTCCGAATCTGTCCATCGGCAGGCTCGGCAACCAGCAGGGCTGGACCAATGCCGGCGATTGGCGGCTGACCCAGCCGACTTTCAGTGCGGCCAACACGGCCCAGACGCTGGGCAATGAACGAGGGCTCAGGCTCAATGAGTGGCTGGCCTCTGGCGTCAATCCGTATGCGGAAGATTTCATCGAACTGTTCAACGCCGACACGTTGCCGGTCGCGCTGGGCGGGCTTTACCTCAGCGACCAGCCGATTGGCGCGCCGACGCGTTCGCCCATTGCGCCGCTGAGCTTCATCGCGAACAACGGCTTTGCAGTCTTCACGGCTGATGGCAACCCGGGACCGACTCACGCGAACTTCCAACTGGCCATCGAACAGGGCGAACTGGGCCTCATCGGGTCGGACCTGTCCGTCATCGACTGTGTCATCTACGGGCCGCAGGTCACAGATGTCTCCGTGGGACGATGCCCTGATGGCGCGCTGACGCAGGAAACCTTGCTCACACCCACGCCGGGCGCGCCGAACGCGTGTCCGTTCACGCCGCCGCCGCCGCAAACGGTCACTTTGATTGCGGTGAGCAATTCCTGGCGTTATTACACCAATGGCGATCTTGGCGCCGGCTGGACGAACAACAGCTATCCCGACAGTGCGTGGCCGCAGGGACAAGGGCTGCTGGCGGTTCCTCATCCGACGCGCGGCACCAATGTGTTTCCGGAACCGGTGCGAACCATGTTGCCGCCGAACGGGACCAACGTGACCTATTATTTCCGCGCGCACTTCGATGTGGCGCCCGATGTGACCTTCTCCGCACTGCAATTCCGGCACGTTATCGATGATGGCGCGATCTTTTACCTGAACGGGGCCGAACTCTCGCCGCGGTTCAACATGAACGGCGGGGCGGTATCGTTCTCGACGCTGGCCAACGCGGGCGTGACGGACGCAGCATACGTGGGCCCCGTGAGCGTTCTCACGTCCTTGTTGCGGGTGGGTGACAATGTGTTCGCGGTCGAGGTCCATCAAAACACCATCAATAGTCCGGACATGGCCTTTGGCCTGGTGCTCGAAGCGTTAGTTGCCACCAACAGCCCGGCCGCCGCCGGCGTAGTCATCAATGAAGTGCTCGCCAATAATGCGACGCTCGAAGAGCTGGACGGTTCGAAACCGGATTGGGTGGAGATTTATAATCCCTCGAGCAATTCTGTCGATCTGGCCGACATGAGTTTGACCGACTCCACCCTGACGCCGAGACGTTGGGTCTTTCCAATGGGTTCCTTATTGCCCGCCGGAGCTTTTCTGAAGGTCCGTCTCGATCCGGACCTGCCTTCCTCCGCGACCAATACTGGTTTCGGCCTGAAGGCCAATGGCGGGGCCGTCTATCTTTTCAACCGCACGGTCGATGGCAGCTCGCTGGCCAGTTCGGTGACTTACGGTTTGCAGGCTGGAGACTTCTCCATTGGCCGGGTGCCGGACGGCACCACCAATTGGATGTTGAATGTTCCCACGTTTGGTGCAGCGAACCTCGCAGCAGCGCTGGGCGATCCCATGTTACTTAGGATCAATGAGTGGATGGCCAGCCCGTCGTCCGGCGAAGACTGGTTTGAGATTTTCAACCCCAATCCGCAACCCGTTAACCTGAGCCGGCTCTGGTTGAGCGATAATGTGGTGACCCGGATGACATACCAGATTCCACTTTTGTCGTTCATTGGGAGCGGACCGGAAGCCTACCAACGTTTCGAGGCGGACGATCCCCCAACTTACCTTGGCGCGGACCACGTCAACTTCAAACTCGACGGTGATGGTGACGCCCTGGCCATCTCGACGCCCACGGGAGGACCGATTAACAGCATCGGTTTCGGCCAGCAGCAGACGGGTGTTTCGCAAGGGCGCTTGCCAGACGGTAGTCCGAACGTCCCGATAAACTTTCCCACGACACCGACGCCGGGCAAGGGCAATTTCCTGCCGTTGAACAATGTGGTGGTGAATGAACTTTTGAGCCATAGCGACGCGCCGCTGGAAGATGCCGTGGAATTCTACAATCCGAGCGGCGACGATGTGGACATCAGCGGCTGGTATCTGAGCGATTCGCAAAACAATCTGTTGAAGTACCGGATTCCAACCAACCGGATCGTCCGGGCGGGTAGCTATCTGGTCCTTTACGAGTACGAGTTCAACGGCGATCACCCCGGTGAAGAGTTTTCCTTCAGTTCAGCCCGAGGCGATGAAGTTTATTTGTCGCAAACCAGCTCTCTCGGAGTGCTCACCGGCTATCGGGCTTTCGCTGCGTTCGGCCCGGCCGAGAATGGAGTTTCTTTTGGCCGCTTCCCCACAAGCGTCGGCGTGGATTTCACGGCCATGAGCGCGCGCACCTTTGGCGTCGATAATCCCACCGATACGAATCAATTCAGGTCAGGGACGGGCCGGACCAACGCCTATCCCAAGGTCGGTCCGGTCGTGATCAACGAGATCATGTATCATCCGGCCATCACCAATGACGCGCTTGAATTCGTTGAGCTGCACAACATCCTTGGCACGCCCGTATCGCTCTTTGACTCCAACCATCCGCAAAACACCTGGCGTCTGCGCAAGGGCATCGACTTCAACTTCCCGCAAGGCACCGTCATTCCAGCGGGCGGCTTTCTCGTGGTTGTGAGTTTCGATCCGCAGACGGACCCGGCATCGCTGGCTGCATTCCAAGGCGCCTATGGCACGGGCATGACGTTGCTGGGGCCCTACAGCGGCAAGCTCGACAACGCCGGTGAAGATGTGGACCTGCGCAAGCCGGACTTGCCCCAAACCCAGCCCGGTCCGGACTTCGGTCTTGTGCCCTATGTGGTGGTCGATCGGGTGAATTATGATGATGCGGCGCCCTGGCCGACCTCGCCGGACGGGATGGGCGCCTCCCTGAAACGAATCACTGCCTCTTTGTATGGCAACGAGCCGGTCAATTGGACGGGCGGCACGCCGAACCCTGGAGCACCGAACTTTGGCGGTTCGAGCAATACGGCGCCGGTGCTTGGCGCCATCGGCAACAAAACGACCAACGAGGGTTCACTGCTTACCTTTACGGCGATGGCAACCGACTCGGACACGCCCGCGCAGACGTTGACCTTCAGTCTGGATGCCGGCGCGCCCTCAGGCGCAAGCATCCATTCCAGCAGCGGCGCATTCAACTGGTCGCCTTCTGAAGCGCAAGGCCCGGGCGTTTACGCCGTTACCGTCCGTGTGACGGATAGCGGTTCTCCGTTGATGAGCGATTGGGAAACGATTTCGATCACTGTCAATGATGTGAACGCGCAGCCCGTCCTGGCGCCCATCGGAGCTAAAACGGTCTATGAAGGCAGCCTGGTGACCTTCACGGCCGCCACTGCGGATGCGGATCTGCCGGCTCAGGCATTGGCTTACAGTCTGGATGCCGGCGCGCCCGCTGGTGCGACTATCAACGCGACCAACGGAACGTTCACGTGGACGCCCGCCGAAACGCAGGGCCCGGGAAGTTATCCCGTGACGGTTCGTGTAACTGACAATGGCTCACCGCCGCTGAATGATTCGGAAACGATTACGATCACCGTGAACGAGACCAACGCCGCTCCCGTGCTCGCAGCCATCGGCAACAGGACTGTGAGCGTTGGCCAGACACTTTCGTTCACGGCCATGGGTACGGATTCAGATTTCCCGACGCAGACGCTGACTTTTGGCCTCGATCCCGGAGCGCCGACAGGTGCCTCTATTAACGCCTCGTCCGGCGTGTTCAGTTGGACTCCGAACCAAGCCCAAGGCCCTTCGACCAATATCGTTACCGTTCGCATCACCGATAACGGCTCGCCGGTCAAGAGCGACACGGAAACATTCGACATCGTGGTTGTCGGAGCGCCACGATTCATCAGCATCGGAATCTCTTTAGGCCTTGTCACCATCCAATGGACATCCTATCCGGGTAAAACATATCGAGTGCAGCGGACGACCGATCTGGTTTCTTGGAGCAATCTGGGGAGCACGATCACCGCCTCAGGTTCGACTGCCTCGATCACGGACCCGGTCGGCGGCAATCAGCAACGCTTCTATCGCGTGTTGCTGATCGATTGACTGCTGCTCCCTTAGTCTTAATCTTAATCTTAATCTTAATCTGCTCCAATCAAGCGGAGATTGGAGATTAGGATTAAGATTACGATTAAGATCAAGGGGCTCAGTCATCCTCCTCTGCCATCTCCAAAAAGCCCTGCAAGTGCCGAATGCGCGTCGGATGACGCATCTTGCGCAGAGCTTTGGCTTCGATTTGGCGGATGCGTTCACGCGTGACTTTGTATTGCTTGCCGACCTCTTCCAGAGTCCGTGCATAGCCGTCGCCCAGGCCGAAGCGCAATTCGAGGACCTTCCTTTCCCGCTCGGTCAACCCGGCCATGACCTCGCCCAACTTCTCTTTCATCAGACTGTAGCTGGTAATCTCCACCGGGTTCTCCGCCGTCTTGTCCTCAATTAAATCGCCGAAGCTGGCGTCCTCCGATTCCCCTACGGGCGCCTGCATCGAGATAGGCTGCTGGGCCATCTTCATCACTGCCCGCACACGCTCCACCGGCAACTGCATTTCTTCCGCCAGTTCCTCCGGGGTGGCCGGTCGTCCGAAATCCTGCATGAGCTGCTTTTGGGCGCGCCACAGCTTGTTGATGATCTCGATCATGTGCACCGGAATGCGAATGGTGCGGGCCTGATCGGCTATGGATCGCGTAATGGCCTGTCGAATCCACCAGGTGGCGTAGGTGGAAAACTTGTAGCCACGCCGATACTCGAACTTCTCCACGCCTTTCATCAGGCCCATGTTGCCTTCCTGAATCAGATCCAGGAAGGACAGCCCCCGATTCGTGTATTTCTTGGCAATGGAGATGACGAGGCGCAAGTTGGCCTCCACCATTTCGCTCTTGGCCTCGTGCGCTTTGGCGGAGTAGAAGGTCAATTCTTCAAAGGCCTTGAGGAACGTTTCATAAGGCATCCGCACGAAGGCCTCCAGGGCCCTGAGCTTCTGCATTTCCGAGTGGACGATGGCTTGCTGTTCGCCCGATTTGCGGTGTCGTTGAAACTCCCGGATGTTGTGCACGCAGGACTGAAATTTCTCCCGAATGTTCTCTGTCACCTGGGTCATTTCCTCGATGACCTTCTGCTTGTAAAAGAACCTGGGAAAGGTTTTTTGCAAATCCCGATCCATTTTTTGGAACCGGGCGAAGAGCTTTTCCTTTTTGGCCGCACTGGAGCCGTTTTGCCAATCGAGAAAGATCTCATCCACCTGCTCGTCCAGGCGGCGAACGGTCTTGGCCAGCTTGCGGAGCGTTTTCAGGTGGGCCGTTCGATCCTCGACCTTTTTATCGACGATCACTCGATCGAAACGTTCCTTGGGCGGTTCGGAAAGGAGTTTTTCGGCCAGGGCGATGTGCTCTTTGCCGCAGAAACCAAAGCTGTAGATGATGCGCTTGACTTCGTTTTCCGCGTGCTCGATGCGGCGGCATTTTTCGACCTCCTGCTCGCGCGTCAACAGCGGCGTCTTTCCCATCTGCCTCAGATACATGCGCACCGGATCGTCCAGGGTATCCAGCCGGCCGGAGTCCTCCTCCTCGACTTCGGTCTGCTTCAGATGATCCACTTCCGCCTGCTCGACAATTTTTACATCCATGCCGCTCAGCCGGGTGTAAATGCCGTCCAAGGTTTCGGGCGTGACCAACTCATCGGGCAAAGCGTCGTTAATGTCGCCGTAAGTCAGATAACCCTGTTCCTGGGCCAGCGAGACCAGTTCCTTGAGTTTCTCGGTCAGATCGAATGTGGCTTTGCTCTGGGTTCGGTTTTGGGATGAAGCAATGTCGTTCTTTTCGGCGGCCGAGGCTGGCTTGGGCGCGCCGTTGCTGGCGGACCCGGCATGAGCTTTCGGACGCCCGGATGACTTGCCCTTGAGAAGATTCGCTTCCCTCGCTCCAACACGATGATCGATCTTTGACGACAGTCTTCTGACCGCGCTGTGCAGAGCGGTCTTGCTGCCGCGTTTGGAAAAGAATTTCTTGGTTTTCACCTTAATCATAAATGCGGAGCTTCAACGATCCGCCAAAGACTGAAAAGTTGTTCCTCAAAACGCCACGGATAATGAACCATGCCTGGAGGACATATTTAAATAACAGCCGTGCATTGATTAGAATATCGCTTGTCCGAAAGACTACTGGTCGAGCCAGCCCAACACAAGACCTTTGACGCCGGATAATCCAGGGCAGAGTCGGGATCATTGCCTGACAAATGTTCGTTCTCACCTGCGCGTCTTCTTGCACCGGCCTTAATGAAGGGCAGGACGCAGTTCTAAGTTCTGAACGATCCGTCCCTCGGCTTTGTTCAATTCGTCGAGGCGGCGGTAGACCTGGTCTTCCGCGAGATAGTTCAGGGCCATTTTAACAAAGATATTGCCGTGCTTCGCCTCGGATACCCAAAGGCCGTGATAAAAGTCTTTCAGTTCGGGGTCGTGATCGATGGCCGCGCAAACCAGCCGGAATCGCTCCGCACCCCGACATTCAATGATTGAAGCCACCAAAAGCCGGTCCAGCAAGCGGCGGATCGGGTCGGTGTGACAGAGCGCCATGAGCGCTTTGATGTAAGGGTCTTCAGTCATCTCTTTGGCCAGTTGGATGCCGCGTTTTTGCATGTGGGCATAGACCTGTTGGAAATGTTCCAATTCCTCGATAGCCGTCTCGATTAGCGCCGGAATGATTTCCATCCGGTCCGGATACTTGGCGACAAAACTCATGGCCATGGCCGAGGCCTTGCGTTCGCAATCCGCATGGTCCCGCAGAAATGCGGGGAAGTCCCCCATCACTGTCTGCACCCATTCGGGGCAGGTGGCGGCCGCTAATTCCAACGAATACTTCATCGACTATGTTTCTTCGAGGAACGACAAAATACCAGTTGGGATCAGCAGGGAAAGCAGCAAATTCTCTGAGTTCATTCACAAGGTGGATGCAGACGCCAGGGCCAGTTCCACGATCAGGTGATAGTGGTTATCCATCAGCACAGACAAAGATGTGACCAGAGGTAACCCCAAAAACCAAAAAGCGACCTGGATGGTGCGGCTCGTTTGTGCTTTGCTGCCTCTCGTCGTGTGGTGCTGAAGGGAATGCCTTGGACGCATATTTTGAACGATTCGCCTTTTGCGAACGGGCGATTACGGCCACACCTCAGGCCGATCTCGGCATGGAGGTGGTGATTCCGTGCTTCAATGAACCAGACTTAATCGGCAGTCTGGCCTCGCTCTGGGAATGTGAACGCCCAACTTGCGCCGTGGAAATAATTGTCGTCCTCAACTCATCCATCGACTGCAGTCCGGCGATACGCTTGCAAAACCAGCTCACGCTGGAGGCGGCGGCGCAATGGGTTGCCGAACATACGGACCCGCGTTTCGCTTTCCACGTGCTCCATTTTCCCCAGCTCCCGGCCAAACAGGCGGGTGTCGGACTGGCTCGAAAAATCGGCATGGACGAAGCCGCGCGGAGATTCAATGACGTGCGCAGGCCGTCCGGCGTCGTGGTTTGCTACGATGCAGATTGCCGATGCGAACGGAATTATCTGATGGCCGTGGAAGAGCATTTCCGGAATAACCCTCGCAGCCCCGGCTGCAGCATCTACTTCGAGCACCCGTTGGACGGGCCGCTCGAGGCGAAGGAAGCAATCGCCCTCTACGAATTGCATCTGCGTTATTATGTGCAGGCCCTGCGTTACGCGGGATTTCCTTACGCCTATCACACTGTGGGATCGTGCATGGCCGTGCGCGCCGATGCCTACCAAAAGCAAGGCGGTATGAACAAACGACAGGCCGGTGAGGATTTTTACTTTCTGCATAAGATCATTCCTCTCGGCGGTTTCACCCAGCTCACCGACACCACCGTCTTTCCCTCGCCTCGCGCGTCGCAAAGAGTGCCGTTCGGGACGGGCAAGGCGGTGGGCGCTTACTTGAAAGGCATTCAAATCGGGGCCTATCCTTTTCAGGCATTTTTGGACCTGAAGCTTTTGTTTGAGCAGTTGCCATCCCTTTATGGTCAGGAAGATTCCCTTCCAGCCGAGCCCGTGCCGGACTCCGTCCGCAGCTTCTTGCAGGAGCAACGCTTTGCGGAAGCGCTGCAGGAAATTCGTGAAAACACTTCAAGCGAAGGGGCTTTTCGAAAGCGCTTTTTCCACTGGTTCAACGGATTTCAGGCGATGAAATTCATTCATCACGCGCGGGACCATTATTACGGCGAGGGAAAAGTGGAGGAGGAATCCCGCAAGTTGCTCGGTATTCTGCCTGGAGTCCACGAGAATGCGGTTGGCCTGTCGGTTGCCGAAATGCTGGCTGCTTACCGGCGACTTGATCGAGGCCGTTGATCTGGTACGCTGCGCATCGATGACAGAGCCGAACAACCAGAATATCCCACCCGCGACAGCGACGGGCGCGGCACCGTCGGATTTCATCCGTGATATCGTCGCCGCGGACCGCGCTTCAGGCAGGCACACGGAGATCCACACCCGCTTTCCGCCCGAGCCGAATGGTTACTTGCACATCGGCCATGCTAAATCGATCTGCCTGAATTTTGGCATCGCTCGCGAGTTTGGCGGTCTTTGCAATCTGCGCTACGACGACACCAATCCGACCAAGGAAGAAGTGGAGTACGTGGACTCCATTTTTGAGGATGTTCGATGGCTCGTCAGAGGCTGGGCTGACGACCGGCTTGGGCTCAAGCCCAAAGGCAAGACGCCGGAGCCGCAAGCTGTGAATGGCAAAAGGGACTTCTACCTGCCCGCCATCACAGGCGCTTCGGACGCAACTGTCGGCGCAGTGCAGGCGTCCCACCAGCCCCCGTCTTCAAGTGGTGCAATAGAAGGCAAACCGGGTGCCGGCCCTGCGTTGGAACCCTTCTACGCCTCCGATTACTTCGAGCAGCTTTACGAATACGCCTTGCAGCTTATCAAAAAGGGCAAGGCTTACGTGTGCGATCTTTCGCCTGAGGACACCGACAAATATCGCGGCGCGCCCGACCGCCCAGGCCAAGACAGTCCCTGGCGAAACCGCTCGACTGAAGAAAGCCTCGACCTTTTTCAACGCATGAAGGCGGGCGAATTCCCGGACGGCGCCCGCACGCTGCGCGCGAAGATTGACATGGCTTCACCGAACGTCTGGATGCGCGACCCGGTGCTTTATCGTATTCGCCACGCCGAGCATCATCACACCGGTGACAAATGGCGCATTTATCCGATGTACGATTTTGCGCATTGCCTCAGCGATTACATCGAGGGCATCACCCACAGTATTTGCACGCTGGAATTTGAGGTCCATCGCCCGCTTTACGATTGGATTCTCGAAAACCTCGACCTTCCGCGCCCGCTCCCGCACCAATACGAGTTCGCGCGCTTAAGCCTGGGTTACACCGTGATGAGCAAACGCAAGCTCATGCAACTCGTCACCGAGGGCCTTGTGTCCGGTTGGGACGACCCGCGCATGCCTACCATCAGCGGATTGCGCCGCCGCGGTGTCACTCCGCAGGCATTGCGCGACTTTGCCTACAACATTGGCATCACCAAATACAACGCGCTCACGGATGTGGCCGTGCTCGAACACGCCATTCGCGATGACCTCAACAGGCACGCCCTTCGCCGCCTGGCCGTGCTGCGGCCTATCAAGGTCGTCATAACGAATTACCCGGAAGGCAAAGTCGAAGAGCTTGACGCCGTGAATAATCCCGAGGACTTGCAGGCCGGGACGCGCAAGATTCCTTTCGGCCGCGAACTTTACATCGAGCGGGATGATTTCATGGAGAATCCGCCGCCAAAGTATTTTCGTCTCCGTCCTGGCGGCGAAGTGCGTTTGAAATACGCTTACATCATCCGGTGCGACGAAGTGATCCGGGACGCCTCGGGCAACGTGACCGAGCTCCATTGCGCGGCCGACCTTGACAGCAAGACCGGTGGTCCGACCGCGGGGCGCAAAGTCAAAGGCACCATCCATTGGGTGAGCGCGGCGCACAGCATCGACGCCGAAGTGCGCCTTTACGACCGGCTGTTCACGGTGCCTGAACCTGATGCCGCCGGTGATTTCAAACGGTTTCTCAATCCACGCTCGCTCGAAGTGATCACAGCCAAATGCGAACCTTCCCTGAAGCACGCAACGCCAAACCTTCGCTATCAGTTTGAGCGTCTCGCCTATTTCGCGCTGGATAAGGACAGTGTCAACGCCAGGCTCATTTTCAATCGCATCATTACATTGAAGGACACCTGGGCGAAGGAAGCGCAGAAGGGCTGAGCGCAACCAGGCTCCGGCGAGTGAAAGTTTGAACATCAAAGCATCCAACCAAGTGCGCCGGGCTCCATTGGTCTCGCACACGTCGCGCATCGTCGAACGTTGCAGGCCCTCTGCCAGAGCCGGATCTTTCTCACTAGAATTCATTTCCGATTGGCAACCTATTGGACCTGCTGCGGGTCGCAGACCCGCGCTCCCGGAGCGCGCCTCTGTGAGGCGCAGCAGCCTTGGCTCTTGGTTTGGTCGGAAATTATCTTTGGCAACTGGTATACCACGATGAGCAAGGCCTTTGATGTCCACGTCACTCGCGCGACGCTTTTTTTTCTGCCGCTCCAAACCCGCGTCCCGTTGAAGTTCGGTACCGAGACGGTCACGTCGGTGACTTGCGCGCGTGTCGGCCTGACGGTTGCAAGCGCGACAGGCCGCACCGCCGAGGGCTGGGGCGAGACGCCGCTCAGTGTGCAATGGGTCTGGCCGAGCCGCCTTCCGTACGAGCCGCGGCACGATGCGCTCAAAGAATTCTGCCTTCTCCTGACCGAGGCATGGGCGGACTTTGATGCCTCCGGACACGCCATGGAAATCGGGCACGACTTTCAGGAAGAAATCCTTCCTGTCCTGCTGGCCAGATTTAACCGGCAACGCGAGAGCCTTGCAGAACCAATGCCGTGGCTGGCGGCCTTGGTTTGCTGTTCGGCATTCGACATCGCGTTGCATGATGCCTATGGCCAAATCCACGGACGCCCGGTTTATGAAACCTACCATGCCGCTTTCATGAATCGCGACCTGGGTGAACTCCTGACTCCTGCCCACGAATTGGATTCCTCCTTTAGAGGCAAGTACCCAGCCGAGTTCCTGTCTGCGCCGCGCGCTGAAAAACTGCGCGCGTGGCATTTGGTGGGCGGATTGGACGTGCTGGAGCCCGCGGAACTCACGGGTTCCGAACCGAAAGACGGCTATCCCCTTTTACTGTCCGATTGGATCGACCGCGATGGTTTGAAGTGCCTGAAAGTCAAGTTGCGCGGCAACGATTCTGACTGGGATTATCAGCGTCTGGTCAAGGTGGGAACGAGCGCTGTCGCCAAAGGCGTGGAATGGTTGAGCGCCGATTTCAACTGCACCGTCACCGACCCGGCTTATGTGAACTCGATGCTGGATAAGTTGCGCGATGACTTCCCGCGCATTTACGGCATGATTTTATACGTCGAGCAGCCATTCCCGTACGAGTTGGAAAAACATCGGATTGACGTGCACAGCGTCTCCGCCCGCAAACCGCTTTTCCTGGATGAAAGCGCGCACGATTGGCGCGTCGTCAAGCTCGGACGCGAACTTGGCTGGTCCGGAGTGGCCCTGAAAACCTGCAAAACTCAAACCGGCGCGTTGCTGACGGCCTGCTGGGCCAAAGCGCACGGCATGGCGCTGATGGTGCAGGACCTCACCAACCCGATGCTCGCGCAAATTCCGCACGCGCTTTTGGCCGCGCACGTGAACACGATCATGGGAATCGAAACAAATGCCATGCAGTTTTATCCGGACGCCTCAGGCCCGGAAGAGAAAGTTCACCCCGGCCTTTATCGCCGCAGGAATGGGCACATCGATCTGTCCACCGTTCATGGTCCTGGCTTTGGGTGCCGCGTGGCAGAAATTGATCGCGGCCTGCCGAAGCCCGCAGCGGTGTGTGGCACTTGAGCGCCTCACCACCGTCGGGGTCACTCCCTGATTGCCCCGAAGGTCTCACCGTGTTTTCATTTCGACGTGAAGCAAGCAACCGCGCTCATCATCGCCACGCGCAACGCCCATAAGGTCCAGGAGATTCGCTCCATTCTTGGGGACGACTTCCGTTATTTCAGTCTGAAGGAATTTGCCGACGCGCCAGCGGTGGTGGAAGATGCCCGAAGCTTCGCGGGCAATGCCACCAAGAAGGCCATCGAACTAGCCAGGTGGCTGGGGATCGTTCCGCGTTCCATGTTACGCGTTCCGCGTTCAAGGGCCTTCGTGCTGGCGGATGATTCCGGTTTGGAAGTCGATGCGCTTAACGGCGCGCCGGGCGTGAATTCAGCGCGCTTTGCCGCCTTGGCTGGGAGTAAGGGCGTCTCGCCCGCCAATTCGTCGGATGCGGCCAACAATGCCAGGCTGCTTCAACTGCTGCAAAACGTCCCACTGGAAAAACGGAGCGCCCGTTTTCGTTGCGTGCTGGCAGTCACCCCGATCCGTACTCCCACGCCCGAAACCACCTCACCCGTTTGCCTTGCTGACGAGTTGGAGTTGCAGACTGAATTATTTGAAGGCATTTGCGAAGGACGGATCGCGTTTGCCCCGCAAGGCAAGGGCGGCTTTGGCTATGACCCGCTCTTCATTCCGGTCGGTTACGAACAATCCTTTGCCAAGTTGGGCGAAGACGTGAAGAACCGGATCAGCCATCGCGCAAAAGCGCTTGAAAAGCTGCAGCAGTGGCTCCTGCCGCGCGCTTCGGGACCTGGTCCGTCGCGACGTGCACCTACGTGAGAGGAGCGCTTGCCATGCTGCAGCGCAAGCCGGCCTCGAACCGAATCAGCGATCAAGTCTTCAGTGTCGCCAATTCACCCCGCACCATGCCCAACAGCGGCTTCACCGTCTTCACACCGAAGTCGAAGGGGCAACCGGCGGCAGCGAACAACTCAGGCAATGGACGTGAACCTCCCAGCGCCAGGGCCCGTCGATAGGCGTTCAAGGCCTGCGCCTTCTCCCGTTTGGAGTTGGCCCAAACCTGCAGCGCACCCAACTGGGCGATTCCATATTCCACATAGTAGAATGGATGCAGGAAGATGTGCAGTTGCCGGTGCCACAGGTTGGCCCTCGGTTCGCGGCAGCCGCTCCAATCGACGTCGCCGCCGAAGCGGTCCATCAATCCGAGCCACGCAGCCGTGCGTTCGGCTCGCGAATGTCCGGGATGCGAATAGATCCAATGTTGAAAAGCATCCACGGTCGCAATCCAGGGAAAAATTTCGACGATGCCTTCCAGATGTTTGCGCCGGGCGCGATTGGCCTCAGCGGGCGTGTAAAACTCTTCGAGGAATTCGTTGCCGAGCAATTCCATGCTCATCGAGGCCACTTCGCAGAATTCGATGGGCGCATGGCGGTACGGATAAAGGTCTTCATCGCGCGTGGCCAGCGCATGGAAGGCGTGACCCGCTTCGTGCAGAATGGTCTCGACGTCGCGCTGCAGTCCCACGGCGTTCATGAAGATAAAGGGCAGCCGCGCTTCGTTGAGCGTCGATTGATAGCCGCCGGGCGCCTTGCCCTTGCGATTGGCGAGGTCGAGCAGGCGCAAGTCCTGCATCGTGCGGAATTCGCCGCTCAGCGCGCTGTCGAGGTGATCGAAAATCTTTTGTGTCTTGCTCACCATCTGCTCCACCGTTTCAAAGGGCCGCAGCGGGGGGCGATTCAACGGATCCACCGCGAGGTCCCAGGGGCGCAACGCTGGAACTTTCAATTGCTGGCGGCGCTGGGCCTGAAGCTCGCGCAGCACCGGCATGACCTCCTGTTCGATGGCATCGTGAAATCGGCGGCAATCCTCAGCTGTGTAATCGAAGCGATAGCGAGCCTTAAAGGCGTACTGAAGGTAATTGGCAAAGCCGGCATTAGCGGCGATTTGTTCGCGCAGCTTGACGAGTCGGTCGAAAAACTCCTCGAACTTTTCCGCTTCCTGCAGGCGACGATTGGCCACCAACTCCCAGGCTTCCTGCCGCACGGCGCGATCCGGTTCCTCCAAATAACGAGCCATCTGCACGAGGGTCTTTTCCTCACCACGGAACTGCACTGTGAGCGAGCCGCTTAATTTTTGATACTGCTGACCAAGCCGGGATTCCTCGGTCTCCAGCGGAACATTTTGCGGGCGGAAGAGCTCCACATGAACACGCGTGTCGCGATCGAAGACTTCATAGCGTGCTTTGGGCAAATGGGGGCGGCACGGATGCGCCAGATAAGTTTCAGCAAGTTTGAACTGGCGCGGCTTCAGTTGCGGCTCGACTTGCTCCACGAAATGCAAGTAAGCCTTCTCTGCCTCGGCATTCGCGGTGTGGCACGTCATGGCGATGTAGCGGCGGGAGGATTCTTCGTCCAGCGCGGCACTCAGTTCGCTCCAGTCCACAAGCCACCGCTCCAAGTCGGGCTGCGTTTTGCACTGAGGCGCCTCTGTTTCCAGCCGATCGAATAACGGAGCAATTTGCGCCCACTCTCCAAGATCGACCTTAACAGGAACGAATCGACGCGGTCGATACGCCGGCAATTGACCGAATGGCAATAAATCCATGGCCGGAACATAGCGCAACTCGCTCCAATGGAAACCTGTTTCTTCAATTCACGCGCAGTCGAAGCCAACCGAGCTTTGTCGGAGCGAGGCATTCATGCGCATTGAGGAGAGAGAGCCTCCGTTGAGGGAAAGACCCTATAGGAGTGGCACCAGCAGTCGCATATTCGTCGTTTGTCGGGCACGCCCTGACCGTGACGCTCAACTCCGTGCGGCAGGCAAACATGCTTGGTAAAGGACAACCCTGAGCCAAAGGAGAGTCATTGCTCTCCGGATACTGCAAAATAAACAAAAGGGAAATCATCGTATGAAAGTGAAGGATGTGTTAGTCACTGCAGCACTCACCATATGGACCGCGCAAGCACTCACTGCAGCGACCTATTGGGATGAACGGTTCCGCTATGAACGAGCCGGGGATAAGTTTCGCCCCTCGGAATTTCAGATCGATTTGTTTGGCTCTTTGGCCACTCGGGATCGGAGTTTCTGACCCGAATGGATCGCCGGACGTTGCCGGGAGAGGGTTCTCCCGGCATTTTTCATTTTCCAGCCGGTGACGGAAATGGATGGCGGTTTCGAAGCCTGGAAACAGAGCGATGTGGGATCAGGACGCGCGGTTGGTGACCCAATTTCAACACCGCACACTACTTGGCAAACTCGATGCACCTCGTCTCACGCACCACCGTGACACGGATCTGCCCGGGATACTGCAATTCCTCCTCGATCTTGCGCGAAATGCTCCGCGCCAAAGCAAACGCCTGGTCGTCGTTCACCTGTTCCGGTTGAACCATGACGCGTAACTCGCGGCCCGCCTGCACAGCGAAACATTTTTCCACGCCGGCAAAGGACAAACCGATTTTTTCCAGGTCTTCCACACGCTTGATGTAAGTCGTCATGGTCTCCGAACGCGCGCCGGGACGCGAAGCGCTGATGGCATCGGCCGCACCCACCAGAATGCCCAGCGGTCCGTGATGCGGTACTTCGTCATGATGTGACGCGACGGCATTGACGACTTCCTCCGATTCGCCGTAGCGCCGGATGAGATCGGCGCCGACGAGAGCATGAGCCCCCTCAACCTCGTGATTGACCGCCTTGCCGATGTCGTGCAGCAGTCCGGAACGTTTGGCGGCGGCAACGTCCAGACCCATCTCTGCCGCCATCAATCCCATGAGATGCGCCACTTCCATGGAGTGGTCCAAAATGTTTTGCGAGAAACTTTGCCGGAAGCGGAGCCGGCCAAGAAGCTTGACAATCTCCGGGTGCAATGGCGCCAGGCCCGTTTTCAGCACGGCTTCCTCCCCGGCACGGATAATCGCTTCATCCATTTCCTGAGACACTTTGCTGACCACTTCTTCGATGCGCGTGGGATGAATGCGGCCATCGAGGATCAGCCGTTGCATCGATTCGCGGGCCACCTCCCGGCGCACCGGATCGAACCCTGAGAGAACAACCGCATTGGGCGTGTCGTCAATCAACACCGTCACGCCCGTGGCCGCTTCGAAGGCGCGAATGTTGCGACCTTCGCGGCCAATAATCCGTCCCTTCAATTCTTCATCGGGCAAAGCCAGCGTCGCGCTGGTGGTTTCGAACGTATGTTGGGCGGCGTAGCGCTGGATGGCGAGACTGATGATGCGCCGGGCCTTTTCCTCGGCCCGGGTTTTGGCCTCTTCCAGTATGCGCCGGGTCAAGCCGCTGGCGTCCTGCAGGCTTTCCATCTCCACTTCCTTGAGCAGAATACTGCGCGCTTCGCTTTCCGACAGATGACTGGCCGTTTGCAACTGCTCGCGGCGTTGTTTCATCAGTTCATGGACCTCCTCGCGCTGGTGATCGAGCGCCTTGGATTTCTTCTGCCATTCCTGCTGTTGCTCGCGGAGGAATCTTTCCTCGTGAACCATGCTTTCAAGCTGGCGATTGATCAGCGCCTCCCTTTCCATCAACCGCTTTTCCGTCTCCGTGAGCTGATGGATGCGCGCCCCGGCAGATTGCTCGGTTTGCTCCCGGAGCTTGAGCAGTTCCTCGTTGGCCTGGAGGCGGACTTCGCGCGCCATGTTATCAGCCTGACGGCGCGCGTTTTCGAGGATGGTTTGTTCCTGGATGAGATGGGCGGCCCGGAGGTTGCGTTCCTTCCAACGCAACAGCCAGTAGCCCAGCAGCGAACCCAACACCAAACAGCCGGAGCCAACGACCCACGGATTTTCCAACAAACTCATTTTAAGACCGGCGCGGCTGGACCACCTGATGCCAGCGCGTCGGCGTCAAGATGCAATCTAAACAAACGTCATGTGGCTCGAGGGGAATTTCACCGGACACCTGCCAATCAAACGCCACGCCGCACCTGACCCCCCGAGTCCGAGCCAGCAATCGATCGTAATACCCTTTGCCCCGTCCGAGCCGGCTACCGTTAGGGGTAAAGCCTACCCCAGGCACGAGCAAAAAGTCCAGTTTGTTTAAATCAAAAGTGGAACAGGCAGGGACCGGCTCGTGGATGCCGTATTGTCCAGGCTGAAGGTCGCTGACGAGATTTTCAACCTGGCAGGGAATGTAAGTGTCCTCCGTGGCGGAGTAACGAGGCAAAGTGACAATTTTTCCCGCGGCCAACGCTTCCGGGAGGAGCGGATGCACGTCGGGTTCTTCCGGCAATGGAAGGTAGAAGAGAACGGACCGGGCCTGGCGCCAAAGAGGTTGTTGTTTGAGGCGAAGGCAAATCTGTTCCGACGCCGCGGCCCGATCCAGTGGAGAATAATTCCTGGCCTCCGCCCTCAATTTGCGACGAAGAACATTCTTCAATTCTTTGACTGATTCGCTCATGGCCAACGCCGATTCAGGCCGGTTTCTTGATTTTGGACTTTGGATCTTTTTGCGCCTCGGACTGGGCGATCAACGCCCGCCACTTTTCAACCCGTTCTTTGATCTTCTTTTCCATGCCCTGATCGGACGGTTCGTAGTAACGGCGCGCTTCGCCCAGGTACTCCTGCACGACGAAGTGTTCGGGATGATCGTGAGCGTACTGATAACCCTCGCCGTGACCCAGTCGCTTTGCACCCGTATAATGGGCATCACGCAAATGTTCGGGCACCGGCTGAGTCCGGCCGGAGCGCACATCATCTAAAGCGGTGTCAATCGCCGTGATGGTGCTGTTGCTTTTGTGGGCGGTGGCGATGTAAAGGGCGGCCTCCGCGATGGGGATGCGTGCTTCCGGCCAGCCGATGAACTCGGCGGCGTGATGTGCGGCGACCGCCAGCACCAGGGCCATCGGGTCGGCGAGCCCAACATCCTCGGCCGCATGAATGACAATGCGGCGCGCAATGAAGCGCGGATCTTCTCCGGCTTCAATCATCTTCGCCAGCCAATAGAGCGTTGCATCGGGATCGCTGCCACGCATCGATTTAATAAAAGCGGAAATCGTGTCGTAATGCGCGTCGCCATCACCATCATAAACGATCGCCTTGCGCTGGATGCTCTGTTCGGCCGCCGCCAGGTCGATGTGAATGAGACCATCGGCGCCTGGAGCGGTGGTCAGCGCGGCGATTTCCAGCGCATTGAGAGCCTTGCGCGCGTCGCCATCGGCGATCCGGGCCAGGTGCCGCAGCGCATCTTTCTCGGCGTGGACTTTGAGGTGACCCAGACCTCGCTCCGGATCGCGCAAGGCGCGCTCCAGCAGATCGAACAACTCTTCCTCACCGAGCGGGCGCAGTTCAAAGATCTGCGAACGGGAAACGAGCGGTGAATTAACGAAGAAAAACGGATTGTGCGTCGTCGCGCCAATCAGCCGCACGATGCCGTTTTCAACATCAGGCAGCAGAACATCCTGCTGAGCCTTATTGAAACGGTGGATTTCATCCACGAAGAGAATGGTTGCCTGGCCGGCATTTTCCAGCCGGTTGGCCGCTGTGGCCAGCACGCGTCGCATTTCGGCCACGTTGGATTCCACTCCGCTCAACCGCTCAAATTTGCTTTTGGTCTGTCGGGCGATGATTTGAGCGAGCGAGGTCTTGCCCGTGCCAGGTGGTCCGTAAAAGATCAGCGATTGGATCCGGTCGGACTCAATGGCGCGGCGCAACAACTGTCCCGGGGCGAGAATATGAGCCTGGCCGACAAATTCATCCAGAGAACGCGGACGCATACGCGCGGCCAAAGGCGCGTGCTGCAATGATTTGGCCTCGGCTTCCACTGGACTGGATTTCTCTGGCGGCTGAGGAGCAGCGAATAAGTCATCCCCTGACACGCAGCTAATTTAGCAGTTGCAGTCGCGTTGCCCAAAACAAAAGTGCGCCCTGGCCTCAGTCGCGAACAAAAAAAACCCCACCGTAATGCCGTGTGTTAACAGTTCCTTTGAACTTCTAGAAACAGGTGGAACCGATTCGATTGCTTTCGACGTCCAGTCAAGGCCTGTCGGCCACGATCGAATTTAAGGCTCCATTCTTTTTTAACTACGGTTCAAGGACTTTGTTTCTAATCACGAACATGGCAGGGTTAAACCGTAAAAATCCATTCAAAGATCAGTTGGCGCCGGAGCTTCCGGCGCAAATCACGGTCGCACTATGGCTGCGTTCCGGGATTTTCTCAAGCCTAAAACCTGTGTTTCGGTTGGGCGCATTTTGAGGGCGTGTTGCCCAAATCATCTCAGGGGGAGGGCGAGCGTGGGGCGAGCGTCCTCGCGAGCCATGGTGGAGCAAAAATCACGGGCAAAACAGGGCTCGTCAGGAGCCTCGCCCTCCCCGAACATCGCAGCCGCCATTTGAGCAACAGGCCCTCAAGATGCGCCCGTTTCGATTGGGGGCAGCGCGTCCCGCCTGGTTCATCTGACCCCAATGAGGCTTGAACTCCGGCAGGCAGGCGAAATGCGCTGTGCAGGCATTCTCCCAGTCTATAGTATCAACGATATGCAAATGCGCACTCTGGGCAAGACCGGCCTTAAGCTTCCCATTCTCAGCTTCGGCGCAGCTTCCATGGGTGAAGAGTATCGAAAAGTGGATCTGACCGAAGCTCTTCGCTCTGTCCACGTGGCGCTCGACTGCGGAATGAACTTCATCGACACCTCGCCGTATTATGGCCGCGGCATGAGTGAGGTCTTACTTGGCCTGGCTCTGCGCGGAATTCCGCGTGAGCGTTATGTGCTTCAAACCAAGCTCGGTCGTTATGACCTTAACCATTTTGATTTTTCCGCCCGGCGCGTGGTCGAGAGCGTGGACGTCAGCCTGCATCGTCTCGGTGTGGACCACCTCGACATCTGCCTGTGCCACGACATTGAATTCGTCAAAATGCAGCCGATCGTGGATGAGACGCTGCCCGCGCTGCGCAAGGTGCAACAACAAGGAAAAGTCCGATTCATTGGCTTTAGCGGCTATCCCATGAAAATCTTTCGCTTCATCTGCGATCAGACGGACGTGGACTGCGTGTTGAGTTACAACCAATACACGCTTCAGAACACGCGCTTCGCCGACGAGGTGATCCCGTATGTCAAAGCCAAGGGCATCGGCATCATGAACGCGGGGCCATTCTCGGCGCGCCTGCTTACGAACGCCCCGCTGCCCAAGTGGTTGAAGGAGCCTGAAAGCGTCAAGGCCGCCGCTCGCCGCGCGGCCGAGCATTGCGCCAGGAAGGGCGTGGATATCGCCAGGCTCGCGCTGCAATTCTCCATCGCCAATCCCGACATCACGACCACGCTGGCCGGCTCCGCCAATCCGGAGAACATCCGCAAATGGGCGCAGTGGGCCGCCGAGCCCCTCGATCCACAACTCCTGTCCGAGGTGCAGGAGATCTTCAAACCGGTCAAGAACATCGGGCACGTGGAGGGTTTGGCGGAGAACAATTGAGTTTTCATCAACGACGTTATGGACTCTTTTTCAAAAATGACTCCTCTTTCCTCTGCTCATGGCCATGTCCGCTCTCGCTGTTGACGTATGAAAGCCATTCAACTCGAAAAGCCCCGGCAGTTTCGTCGCATCGACATCGCCGAACCGAATCCGCCTGGTCCTGGCGAGGCGCTGCTTCGCGTTCATCGGGTGGGCATTTGTGGCAGCGATATTTCCGGTTATCTCGGCCAAATGCCTTTTTATTCCTACCCGCGTATTCCAGGACACGAACTCGGGGTCGAAGTGCTGGCGGTCGGCGCCGGTGTCACGAACGTAAAAGTGGGTGACAACTGTTCGGTGGAACCGTACATGAATTGCCAGCAATGCTCCGCCTGCCGGCGTGGCCATTCCAATTGCTGCGAGAACCTTAAAGTGCTCGGTGTGATGATGGACGGCGGAATGTGCGATCGAATGATTGTCCCCGCCCGCAAGCTTCACCCGTCGAAGGAACTGACGTTCGAACAACTGGCGCTGGTGGAAACACTCGCCATCGGTTGTCACGCGATCCATCGGGGAAATCCCCAGCCAGGCGAGACCGTGCTGGTGATCGGCGCGGGGCCGATTGGGTTGTCTGTCATTGAATTCTCCAAGCTCTCTGCCGCCCGTACCATCGTCATGGACCTCAACGCGCAACGGCTGGAGTTCTGCAAAAGGGCCATGGGCATTGAGCACACCGTCATCACGACCGGCGATGGAGCGGAGATTGAAATTCTGAAACAGCTTACCAACGGCTCCATGCCACATCTGGTCGTGGACGCGACCGGGAGCAACAACAGCATGAGTCATGCGCTGACTTACTGCGCGTTTGCGGGGCGCCTCGTTTACGTCGGCATTACGCAAGAGCCGATTTCGTTTCCTCACGCTCCCGTGTTGCACCGTCGTGAACTGACGTTGCTCGGCAGCCGCAACGCGCTTCCACCGGACTTCACCCGCATCATCAAGTTGATCGAAGGCGGGCAAATTGACACGCGGCCCTGGATTAGCCATCGCACCGGTTTTGAGGAGTTGCCCACGGTCTTTCCGAGTTATCTGAAACCGGAGACCGGTGTGATCAAAGCGGTAGTGGAAGTGTAGCGGCGTTCGTGCCATGATGTGAGTCATATGCGGAAGAACAGGATCCGGCATCGTCACTGGCCAATCGCTGGCTGGCCGGCGATCCTGCAGCTTTGTTTCCTGGCCGCGCTGAACCCGGCTGCTGCGGCGCAAGTGGATCTTTCCAAACTGCCGCCGCCAGCCTCACGCGCGGTCGATTTCGTCAAAGACATTCAACCCATCCTCGCCCACAGTTGCTACGCCTGCCACGGCCCGGAGAAGCAAGAGAACTCTTTGCGTTGGGACATCAAGGCGAACGCGCTCAAAGGCGGTGTTTCCGGGCCCGCCATTATTCCGGGCAACAGCGCCCAAAGCCGAATGATCCATTTGGTGGCCGGACTGGAGAAAGGATTGGTCATGCCGCAAAAAGGTGAGCGCCTCACGGCTGCGCAGATTGGTCTGCTGCGTGCCTGGATTGACCAGGGCGCTCATTGGCCTGAGGACCACCAACTCGGAACTGCGAACGCGGAACACGGCACTCAGGACCATTGGGCGTTCAAACCAGCGGTGCGCCAGACGGTACCGGCCGTGAAGCAAAAGCAATGGCCGCGCAATCCAGTGGATCAGTTCATCCTCGCCAGGCTCGAACAAGAAAACCTGGCGCCATCATCCGAGGCCGACCGCGTCACATTGATGCGGCGGCTGACTTATGATCTCACTGGCCTGCCACCCGCGCCCGCGGACGTGAAGCAGTTTGTTTCCGACAAAAACCAGGATGCTTACGAGAAACTGGTGGATCGTCTGCTGGCCTCACCACGGTACGGCGAACGCTGGGCGCGCCATTGGCTCGATGTGGTCCATTTTGGCGAGACGCATGGCTACGACAAAGACAAGCTGCGCACCAATGCCTGGCCTTACCGCGACTACGTGATTGGTTCGTTGAATGAGGACAAACCTTATTCCCGGTTCGTGCAGGAACAAATCGCCGGAGACGTACTGTTCCCGGATGAACCCGAGGGCGTCGTGGCGACGGGCTTCATTGCGGCCGGGCCGTGGGATTATGTCGGCCACGTCGAATTGCCCGAGACCAAGACGGACGGACTGATGGCGCGTTACAACGATCGGGATGACATGGTGATGACCACGATGTCCACTTTCCAGAGTCTGACCGTCCACTGCGCGCGCTGCCACGATCACAAGTTCGATCCCATCAGCCAGAAGGATTATTACAGCTTGCAGGCCGTGTTCGCGGGCGTGGACCGCGCTGCTCGGCCTTATGATGCAGACAGCGCCACCCATAAACGCCGACGGTCATTCATGGCCGAGAGAAAGCCGCTTGAAATGCGACAAGCCGAACTGAAGGCGGTGTTTGCCAAAATTACCAGCCCGGACTTGCAGCGTCTCGACGAGCAACTTGTTGCTATAAATACCAGGCTCGGTTTGGCTGGAAAGACGGAGAAGAAAAGTCCGAGCAACGGTTATCACAGCGGGATCGAACCAAAGCCCGATGCGCCCAAGTGGGTGCAGGTTGATCTTGGGCGGACCATCGCCTTGGACGAAGTGCGGCTCATCCCTGCCCGCCCCACTGACTTCTCGGACACGCCCGGATTCGGCTTTCCAGTTCGTTTCCACGTCGAACTATCCGGCGATCCGGCCTTCGCCAGCGCGGAAAACATCGCCGATCACACCGAGGCTGATTTCAAAAATCCAGGTGATGCGCCTTTTGGGATCGAATTGAAGAACAAATCGGCGCGCTACATTCGTCTGACCGCCACGCGCCTTTGGGAACGGACGAAGGACTATGTTTTTGCCCTCGGCGAGCTGCAGGCATTTGCGGCCGGCACGAATGTGGCGCGTCGCGCCGAGGTGACGTCGCACGATTCGATTGAGGCCGGCCGTTGGGCCAGGAAATACCTCGTGGACGGCTACAGCAGCCGGGGGCCGGTGAGCGACATCGCGCCCAGGGCGGAGGAGTTGGCCAGGCGCAGGATACTGGAAGACGAAGCGAAGAGGCTGGAAGCCGAGCGCGAGCGCGTGTTCGAGTCGTTATTGGATCCAATCTTGAAGGCCGCGCTGGCTGAGATCGAAGCGAAGCTTGCGGTCGTGGACAAAAAACTCGCCGAGCTGCCTGCGCCGCGCATGGTTTACGCGGCGGCCAATGACTTCAAGCCGGATGGCACTTTTGTCCCCGCCAACGGAGTCCGTCCGGTGCATTTCCTTGTGCGTGGCGATGTTCAGCGGTCGAAGCAACTCATGTTGCCGGCCGGTCTTCCCGCCGTGCCTGGTCCAGACTGGAATTTCGAACTGGACAAGCGGGATGACGAGGGCGCTCGACGCGCTGCGCTCGCGAAATGGATTAGCGATCCGAAGAACATGCTGACACGGCGTTCGATTGTGAACCGTGTCTGGCAGTACCACTTCGGCAAAGGAATCGTTGATACCCCAAACGACTTCGGCCACATGGGGGCGATGCCGACACATCCCGAGCTGCTCGACTGGCTCGCCTTTTGGTTTTTGGACAACGGTGAGTCGCTGAAAAAACTGCACAAGCTGCTGCTGACCAGCGCGACCTACCGGCAATCCTCGGCCGACAATCCGGCCTACGCCAGGCGGGATGGCGACAATCGCTATCTCTGGCGCATGAACCGCGCGCGGCTCGATGCTGAATCGTTCCGTGACGCGATCCTTTTTGTGAGCGACAAACTTGATTTCACGATGGGCGGTCCCTCCGTGCGGCAATTCTATTTCAAGAGCGATCATTCACCGATTTATGATTACACGCGCTTCGATGTGGACAGCCCGGGCGCGTATCGGCGCAGCATCTACCGTCATCTGGTCCGCAGCGTGACGGATCCGTTCATGGATTGTCTGGATTGCGCCGATCCTTCCCTGCTGGTGCCAAAGCGCAACACCACACTGACCGCGCTGCAGGCACTGGCCACCTGGAACAACCCGTTCGTCGTCCGGCAGTCCGCGCATTTTGCCGCGCGGTTGCAACAGAGCGGCTTGGATCGGCACCGCCAGATCGAAGTGGCTTATCGCCTCGCCCTGAGCCGGGATCCAACCCCTCAGGAGCGCGCCCGTCTGGCGGCCTACGCGCGCGAGCACGACCTTGCCAGCGCCTGCCGCGTTCTTTTCAATTGCAGCGAATTCTGCTTTATTGATTGAGATGAGTGAGCCGACGCCCTATCCAGAGACGGAAACACGACCAGGCTCCGTGAATGAAGTTCCGACCGGGGCGTTTGACCCTTTGTTCTTCGACCCACTCATCGAAGCTTTCAAAAAGGATGTCGATCGAACACTCTTGCGGAACAATCTCAAGCTCACGACTCAACAACGTTCTGAGAAGTTTTTGTCGTTTGCGAAGGCCGTTTACGAGATTCGGGGCAAGGCAAATCCAAATTTGAAGGTTTGGCGCTGATGCTTCCTGCCAAGACAGATTTTGAAGCGGTTTTCCGAACATTGGTTTCGGCCGACGTGCGTTTTATCGTCATCGGCGGCGTGGCGGCGATCTTGCATGGAACGGCCCGGATAACCTACGACGTGGACGTCGTGTACGCCCGTGACCGGGAGAACATCCGAAAAGTAGTGGCAGCCTTCAAACCGTTCGCCCCTTATCTTCGCGGCGTCCAGAAAGGGCTCCCTTTTGTTTGGGACGAGAGGACCGTGTTAAGTGGACTGAACTTCACCTTAGAGACAACGATTGGCGACGTGGACCTGCTCGGCGAAGTTATCGGAGGCGGAACTTACGCGAATCTGCTGCCGCAAAGCGAAGACGCACTGGCATTTGGATTTCCGTGTCGCGTCGTCTGCCTGGAAAAGCTTATTCAACTCAAGCGTGCTGCTGGACGACCGAAGGACTTGGAGCCGATTGCGGAGTTGCAGGTTCTTTTGGAGGAGCGTCGAAAACAAGATCCGTGTTGAGGCGTTATGAATTCCACTAGCTGTCTTTCAGATCAGACCCGGCTCGCGTTGGGCAGAGGCGAGGCGTACGGCATTGATCGCCGCGAATTCCTTTGGCGGTTCGGCGGTGGATTGGGTGGCATTGCGCTGGCGCATTTGCTTGGCACGGAAGGATTGTTGGCGGCAGAGGCAGGATCAAACCGGGGCCTCATGTCGGCGGCCGCGAAGGAATTAAATGGCGGACTCCATCATCGCGCAAAAGCCAAGCGCGTCGTGCAACTGTTCATGTCCGGCGCGGCCAGCCAGTGCGACACGTTTGATCACAAGCCGGAACTGATCAAACGGCACGGCCAGAAATTCGATCCGGGGGGCACGGTGGAATTGTTCCAAAGTTCACCGGAGAACTGCATGCAAAGCCCGTGGGGTTGGAAGCAATACGGCCAGTGCGGCAAATGGGTGAGTGAGCTGGTGCCACATCTTGGTTCCTGCGTCGATGACATGGCCTTCATCCAATCGATGGTTTCCAAATCCAACGTGCACGGCCCGGCCACCTTCATGCAGAACACCGGCTTCGTGCTGCCGGGTTTTCCCAACATGGGCGCATGGATTTCCTACGGGCTGGGCGCGCTGAATCAGGATCTGCCCACCTTCGTGGTATTGCCGGATGCGCGTGGTTTCGCGCCCAACGGGCCGTCCAATTGGAGCGCAGGCTTTCTTCCCGCTGCTCACCAGGGCACCATGATTCGCGTCGGCAATCCGAATCCCATCTTTGATCTGTTCCCGCCCAAATCGGGCTGGTTCATTACGAAGGAAAGCGAGCGGGAAGGCTTGGCCCTGTTGCAAACGATGAATCAGGAGCACGCCGCCCGGCGAGCGGGCGATTCACGGCTGGATGCGCGCATCGCCTCTTATGAATTGGCCGGCCGGCTTCAGCTCAGCGCTCCGGAGGTTCTCGACATCTCAAGAGAGTCTGAAGCGACCAAAAAACTTTACGGCGTCGACGAGAGGGTGACGGCAGATTTCGGCACACGCTGTCTGGTGGCTCGCCGCTTACTGGAACGCGGCGTGCGGTTTGTGCAGGTATGGAGTGGCGCCGACAACGGTTTTCCCCGCCGCAATTGGGACAATCATGAGAACATCGCCCGCGATCACGGCGACATGGGCAGGAGCATGGATAAAGGCGCGGCGGGTCTGTTAAAAGACCTGAAAGCCCGCGGCCTGTTGGAAGACACGATTGTTCTCTGGACCACCGAGTTTGGCCGCATGCCGTGCAGCCAGGGCGGCAAAGGTCGGGATCACAATCCCTTCGGCTTCACCAATTGGCTGGCCGGTGCCGGCATCAAAGGAGGCGTGTCTTATGGCCAGACGGACGAATGGTCCTATAAGGCCATCGAACATCCGACCTACTGTTACGATGTCCACGCGACCATCCTTCATCTGCTGGGCATCGATCACGAAAAACTTACTTTCCGGCACAATGGCATTGACCGGCGCCTTACGGACGTGCACGGGCATGTGATCAAGGAGATTCTAACGGGTTAAAACGATTGGGCGCATCGGACACGCCATAGCGTTTTCAGAAATTCTGTGGCCGATGCGCAAGGGTAGGGCTGCGCTGTTGCGCGGCCAGGCGGCGCCGCAGCGTCGCCCTACCGAACAAACGCTTGGCTTGGCTACCGTTTTATTTGAAATGCACTAGCGTTTGTGTTCGACGCGTTTCAGCAGTTCCACAAGCGCTTTGGCGACCTCTTGGGGCGCTTCCAGGGGCGAGCAATGTCCTGCTCCGGCAACTTCCACATAGAGCGCCTCAGGCATTTGTTTGGCCAGGTTGCGGGCTCGTTCGACCGGAATGAATTTGTCTTCTGTTGTATGCAAAATCAGCAGTGGGACTGTCAGCCGCTGCAGAACTGCGGTGCGATCGGGACGGCGAGCCATGGCTTCCAGCGCCCAGGTAATGCCAGCCACGCCCGCTTTGTTTGCGCCAGCAAGAGGGTAACGAATCAAGTCCGGGTTGTTGACATTTGCCGCTGCGAACAACCTGGGCATGGCCGCATCCGTGGCGGCGCGAGGACCTTCCTGGCGCACTTTTTGAATCGTCGCTCGGCGCCCGGCGCGCACCTCATCTGTATCAGCCAGTGTCTGAGAATTAATCAGAGCGAGCCCGGCGAGACGGTCCTGGTAACGCTCGGCAAAGGACAGCGTCACGTAACCGCCCATGGAAAAGCCTCCCAGCACCGCCTGGGGTATTTTCTCAAGGTCGAGGAGCTTCGCGATGTCGTCGGCCATCAAATCCAGCGACGGCTCTTCCGCGCCGACAGGCGTCTGCCCAAAACCCCGAAGGTCCGGCGCAACCACCTTGATGTCCCTGGGAAGTCCAGGCACGACCTTATCCCACATCGTGGAATCGAAAGGATAACCATGAAGCAAAATCAAAGTTGTGGCGCTCATAATCAAACCTCACGCTGCCAAATCTGAACTGAATAATTCACCAGGGCCATAGCGATGAGACCCAAAGTTATCCATCTTCTCTGCCGTGATGCCAACAGAGTTTTGCTGGCGGAGACCGCCCATAGGTTGATTTGAGGAAGGAGAGCAAGTCGGCAGACAGGGAGCGAGCCGAATGAACGAGCGCTGCCTACCTATGTTTGCCATGTTTGCCGTTGCTTGTCTTTCCCGAGTGGTTGGCCTTGAGTCGCATCCTCTGGAATTCGCGATGGAGCCTTTCCAGTTCGGCATCCGTCAAATCCTCCAGATCCACCAGGCTGGTGCGCGCGCCTTTGACTCCCTTGAGCAACTCGTCGAGTTTCAGATGGATCGCTCTGCTATCGCGGTTTTGCGTGTTCTGAATCAGAAACACAATCAGAAACGTAATGATAGTGGTCGTCGTATTGATCACGAGTTGCCAGGTGTCCGAGAAATTGAACAGCGGCCCGGCAAAACCCCAGACAACGATCAATATGATGGCGGTCAAAAATGCCGAAGGGGAGCCTACGATCTCGGCTGTTTTATGGGCGAACCGGCGGAACAACTCCCGCACTGGTTGTGCCTTCCTGCTTTTATCCAGCATTTGGCGAATCTCCTCACGGGTCATTGCCTTATTCATAAATCGAATCCTTTCCAGGTCGCGTCAGCCTTGGCCGGACAACACCGGCATGGCTTCACAAGCAGCGGAATACTCTCTCACCAGCTCGTTCTCTAACCTATGTTAGCATTCGAGAATGAAGTCTTCGAACCGCGCGCGGGTAGAAAAAACCCTCACTGGGACGCCAGCCGCCTGCAAAGAGGAGCGCGGACGTCTCGTCCGCACGAACCTACAAATGACCAGCCTGGTTCCATCCCAACAATAATTGGCTCAAGCGAAACCCTTTCACCAAACAGTGAGTTGGCTTGGGCGCAGGCATTGGGCGCAAGCGGCCCGCTCTTATTCGGGCGGACGAGACGTCCGCGCTCCTTTAATCGCAATTTGACACTCGGCAATCTGGAGCATATAACCACATTCAACTCGACATCAACGAACCGAAATCGAAAAAGTCTAAAACCAAAAACCTATGGCAATTCCAGTTGGCTCCAAAGCTCCTGATTTTTTCCTCAAGTCCAAGCAGGCTTCCGGTTTGGTGGACGTAAAGCTGAGCAGCAATTTCGGAAAGAAGCATACCGTATTATTATTCTTCCCGGCGGCCTTCACAGGCGTATGCACGCAGGAAATGTGCGAGATCACGGCTGGCTTAAACGCTTACTCCAGCTTGAACGCGGATGTGATCGGCATCAGCGTCGATAGCCCGTTCGCCCAGGAGGCCTGGGCGCAGAAAGAAAAGATCGGCATCACCCTGGCGAGCGACTTGAACAAAGAAACCGCCAAAGCTTACGGCACGCTGCTGCCGGATTTGCTGGGGATGGGTTCGGTGAGCGCGCGCGCGGCCTTCGTCGTCGATAAAAACGGGGTCGTGCAATACAGCGAGCAGACGCCCACTCCCAAAGAATTGCCCAATTTCAACGCCATCAAAGAGACGCTGGCGAAGTTGAAGTGAGATCGCTGTTCTCGCAGAGCCTGGCTCGTCAGCCCGATGCGAGCATGCCACCAATGTGAGGTGAGGTTTCACCTCATCGCGACTGTTCACCCTGAGAGACTCGAAGGAAGGGCTAACCAGAGCGCTGCAGCGCCCCTATATCGATTGCCAAAAGTAATTTCCGAAAAGGTGGGCGACGCCCTGCTGGGCGTTGCGGCAAACCGGCAGGTTTGCCCCACCTTTTCGGAAATTACTTTTGGCAATCACTCTATGATGCGTGTAACGATTGGCTGGAGATGAGCCTTCACGGCGCTGAGTCCCAATCCACTTGTGGGCACCGGACCGTGGCCAGTGCGAGAGTTCGAACGTCCGGCCTGACACTGCGCTGTCGCGACGTGGAAATGAGTTTGCTTGTATCGCGCGCACATTCCGCTTTAATAGTAAGGTCAAAAGTCGGCTAACAGCGCGTTGAAGCGGACAGGTTCGACGCCCTGGATCGCGTCATAACCAGGAAACGAACAATCACATGTCGCTTGAACCCACAGCGGGCCTAGCGTTCTGCATGCGACGAATGAAACGCGCCGCCCTGCTCCTCCTGGCGCTTGGCGCTTGTTGCGGTGGTGCTCAGACCGCTGAAGCAAGAAAACTCAACGTCATTCTTATCCTGGCGGACGACTTTGGTTACGAGTGCGTGACAGCGAACGGAGGCCAAAGTTACTCCACGCCGAATCTCGACCGGCTGGCGGCGGGCGGCGTGCGCTTCAGCCGATGTCACGTGCAACCGCTTTGCACACCGACGCGCGTGGTGCTCATGACCGGGATGTCGAACGTGCGGAACTATACGCAGTTCGGCGCGATGGAAAGGTCGCAAACAACCTTTGCCCATATCATGAAACAGGCGGGTTACGCGACCTGCATTGCCGGCAAGTGGCAGCTCGGACGCGACCTCGGCCTGCCCAAACACTTCGGCTTCGATGAGCATTGCCTGTGGCAGCTCAATCGTCGTCCTGGCCGTTACAAGAATCCCGGACTCGAAATCAACGGCAAGCAAAAGAACTATACGAATGGCAAGTATGGCCCCGACATCGTGAACGACTACGCGCTTGATTTCATCGCGCGCAAGAAGGCCGGGCCGTTTTTTCTCTACTACCCGATGATGCTCACGCACGCGCCGTTCGAGCCGACGCCCGAGAGCGCCGACTATGCGGGTTTCGGCAGCAAAGGCGGTGAAAAGGGGAACAGGAAGTATTTCGCAGATATGGTCGCTTACATGGACAAGCTCATCGGCAAGCTCGTCGCGCACCTCGACGAACTCGGTCTGCGCGATAACACCTTGATCCTTTTCCTGGGTGACAATGGCACCGGCGCGGGTGTGGTATCCACGTGCAACGGCAAACAGGTTTCTGGCGGCAAGGGCCAGACGAGCGAGCGTGACACGCACGTTCCCGCCATCGCCAACGGTCCCGGTAACGTTGTCGTCAGCCAGGTATGCGATGACCTGATCGATGCGTCCGACTTCCTGCCCAGCTTTTGCGAAATGGCCGGGGTAACGCTGCCGGTCACGCTGAAGCTCGATGGCCGCAGTTTTGCGCCGCAATTGCGCGGTGAGCCCGGCACACCACGCCCGTGGCTCTACTCGTGGTATCAGCCCCGCGGGCCCAGCGGCAGGAAGGCCGAGTTCGCGCGTGACAAGCGCTTTAAGCTCTACTCGACCGGAGAATTCTTCGACGTCACCAAAGACCCCGACGAACGCTCTCCACTTCGGGAGCTGGGCGATGACGCCAAACTCGCGAGGGCGAAACTTCAGGCCGCGATTGAAAGCTTCAAGGGTGCGCGCCCGGAGGCCATCGCCAGACAAGCAGGTGAGAGCGGCGACACGGAGGAAGAGAGCGAGCGCAAGCCAAAGGGAAAAGGCCCGCTTCGAAAGGAAGCTGCGAAGTCTTAGTCAACGTCTTATGACTCGCAGCACTGCCAGAACAGTTGTTAGCTTCATCGTCGGGGGAATCCTGCTGCTGCCAGTGACGGCAGACGCTGCCACCGTGGTCTCAGAAGAGCACTGGGCCTTTCAACCGGGGCCTCCAGCCGTGCCACCGGTGCCGGAAGACTTATCCTGGGCCAAGACGCCGATCGATCGTTTCGTTCTCCAGAAACTCGAAAGCGCCGGGCTCAAGCCATCGGCTCCGGCTACGGGCGAACAGCTCATCCGTCGCGTTACCATTGGCCTGATCGGTCTGCCGCCGGCACCCGAGGAGGTGGACGCTTTTCTGAACGACCGTTCCCCGGCGGCTTACGAACGGCTGATCGACCGCTTGCTGGCATCCCCGCACTATGGGGAGCGGTGGGCGCGGCACTGGCTGGATCTGGCGCGTTACGCCGAAAGCGATGGCTTCGAGCACGACGCCGTTCGTCCGCATTCCTGGCGCTACCGCGACTACGTCATCGGCGCGTTCAATGAGGACAAACCATTCGATCGTTTCGTTCGCGAACAACTCGCCGGCGACGAGCTTTGGCCGGATGAACCTGCGGCGCTGGCCGCCACCGGTTTTAATTTGCTGGGCCCGGACATGGTGGATTCAGCCGACCAGATTCAGCGACGGTTGAACACGCTCAATGATATGACCGACACCGCCGCGTCGGTTTTTCTCGGTCTCACATTGGGCTGCGCCCGATGCCACGACCACAAGTTCGAGCCGTTCACACAACGGGATTATTTCTCGGTTCAGGCGTTTTTTGCGCCGTCAGATTTTCGGCGTGAACATCCCATTCCCACTCCTTCGCAGGGCGCGGCGCACAAGACGGCGATGGCCGCCTACAACGCGCAGACGCGGGCACAACAGCAGGAAATTGAACAGATGGAAGCACCCTACCGGAAAAAGCTTTTTGACGAGAAGCTCTCCAAGTTATCCGAAGACGTCCAAATCGCGCATCGAACGCCGAAGGAGCAACGCACCATGGAACAGGAAGGGACCGTGCAGGAAACCGCTCCGCAGGTGAAAGTGACCGACGCAGAAATCACCAAGGCGTTGTCCAGGGAAGACAAAGCGCGCCGTACCGCCCTGGAAGCGGAGCTGAAGAAAATTCCAAAGCCGGCTGCGCTGCCGCTTGCCATGACGCTCCAGAACACGAACGGCCCTGCGCCGAAGACCTGCGTCCTCGCTCGCGGCGACTACAACCACCCGCGCGAGGAAGTTGAGCCGGCGGTTCCCGCTCTCCTGGCGGTCGGACAGCAGACGGCGTCTGTCCGACCCCATGGAGCGCAGCTCCGTCGCAGGGCGCTGGCTGATTGGATCGCTTCGGCGGACAACCCGCTCACGGCGCGAGTCATGGTCAATCGCATCTGGCAGCATCACTTTGGCCGCGGCCTGGTCGCCACGCCGAGCGATTTCGGCACTCAAGGCCAGCGGCCTACACATCCCGAATTGCTCGACTGGCTGGCCCGCGAGTTCGTCCGCTCGGGCTGGAGCGTGAAGCAAATGCACAAGCTCATCCTGCGGTCGGCCACTTACCAGCAATCCGTCGAGGCTACCCCCGAAACTTTTGGACGCGACCCGGAAAACAAACTCTTCTCCCGCCAAAACCGCGTGCGGCTTGAAGGCGAAGTGATTCGCGACAGCCTTCTCGCCATCAGCGGCCGGCTCAATGGGCAGATGGGCGGGCCGAGCGTCTCGCCGCCGATTACCGCCGACATCACACGGACCGCGAAGAATTGGTCGGCGAGCACCAATCTCTCAGACCATCATCGGCGAAGCATTTATGTCTTCGCCCGGCGTAATCTGCGCTTCCCGTTCCTTGAAGTGTTCGATGCGCCCGACAGTAACCTTAGTTGTCCGGAACGGGGTCGCAGCACGACCGCGCCACAATCGTTGACACTTCTGAACTCTGAGGAAGCAATGGACGCCGCGGTGGCCACGGCCAATCGACTTGGACGGGAGGCGAACTCGCCAGAATCACAGATCGAGCTGGCCTATCGCCATATCCTCGGTCGCAGTCCGACCAGGAAGGAAGCGGCCCTGGCTGGGGAATTCCTTCAGACCGCGCCTCTAACGGAGCTGTGTCGAGTGCTGTTCAACCTGAACGCTTTTGTGTATGCTGACTGACGCCATGCACACCTGTTGCGGACCCAACCACCCGGCACCGCGGCCTACGACGCGTCGCGAATTCCTCCGTCGCGCTGGCGGAGGGTTTGGCTTGGTGGCGCTGGCGTCGTTGCTCGAACGGGACGGGTTGCTGGCCGCGGCAGCGCCCGCTGATGGTCAACTGCCGGCAGCCAATCCGCTGGGTTCGAAGCCGTCGCACTTCCCTCCGCGCGCCCGCAGCGTCATTTTCCTGTTCATGTCTGGCGGACCGAGCCATGTGGATTTGTTCGATCCCAAACCGGACTTGATTCGCCTGGCCGGGCAACCCATTCCCGAATCCTTCGGCGTGTTCAAGACGCGGCGCAACGTCGCCAAAAACAAACTGTTGCCGCCACTGCGTCCGTTCCGAAAGCACGGCCAGTCCGGCATCGACGTGTCGGAGTTGCTGCCGCACATCTCGGGCTGCATGGATGACATCTGCCTGCTGCGCGGCTGTCACGGGGACAGCGTCACGCACCCGGAGTCGGTTTACTTGATGAACACCGGCTCGATTCTCATGGGCCGGGCCAGCCTGGGAGCGTGGGCGGCCTACGGACTGGGCACCGAAAACCAGAATCTGCCGGCGTTCGTGGTGCTGCCCGACCCGGCTGGCTGGGTCAAGGGCGGCGCGCCGGCCTGGGGCAACGGCTATCTGCCCGCGGCTTATCAGGGAACGCTGCTGCGCGGTGGCAACTCTCCCATCCTGGACTTGAACACGCCGCCGGGGATCAGTGCCGAACAGCAACGCGCCACAGTGGGCTTCATCAATCGCCTCAACCGCGAAGCATTGCCGCGCGGCGCAGAAAATTCCGACCTGGCCGCGCGCATCGCTGCGTATGAACTGGCTTTTCGGATGCAAAGCCACGCGCCCGAAGTGGTGGACATTTCGCGGGAGACCGACGCCACGCGCCGGCTCTACGGCCTCGACCGCAAAGTCACCGCCGAATTCGGCACGCGCTGTCTCCTGGCGCGGCGACTGGTCGAAGCCGGTGTCCGCTTCGTGCAACTGTATTGTGGGGACACCAACGGCTGGGATGGCCACTCCGACATGGAAGGCAACCATTCCAAACTCTGCGCCCAAAGCGACCTGCCCATCGCCGGGCTGTTGAACGATCTCAAAGCGCGCGGCCTGCTCGATTCGACCCTGGTGATCTGGGGCGGCGAATTCGGCCGCATGCCCATGAGTGAAGGCTCCAATGGCCGCGACCACAACCCGCACGGTTTCTGTATCTGGCTGGCGGGCGGCGGTGTGAAGGGCGGCCAGGTCATCGGCGCCACGGACGCTGTGGGTCTGCGCGCCGCCGAAGACAAAACCCACGTGCATGATATTCACGCGACCATTCTGCACCTGCTCGGTCTCGATCACGAGCGGTTGACGTTCCGCCACGACGGCCGCGATCAACGGCTGACCGATGTCGCGGGCAAGGTCATCAAAAAGGCGCTCTCATAGAGAGCATCCGTTCGGCGCGTTGCTCCTTTCCCCCGGCCGGCAAGCACTTTCTTGCCAGCTTTTTTTGTGCGTGGGCGAAGCCGGGTTTGAGGGAAGAAAGGGATGATGTTCACGGTTGGCATTCAGGCCGACCTGATGTATGTAAAAGTCGTGAAAGCATGTCATCCACACGCGATTCGGCTGGCAGTCGCGGGACTCAAGGCGTTTCTGCTTATTCTTTTGGCCGGCTTCCTTAATTCTCCGGCGCGCGGGCAGGTGGTTATCAATGAGGTCATGGCTGAGAATGTCACGGCTGTGGATAACGAGGCGACGTTCCCGGATTGGGTCGAGCTTTACAATGCGGGCACGACGCCCGTGGACCTGAGCGCTTGGACGTTGACCGACAGCCAGAGCCAGCCCTTCGAGTATATCTTCCCGACCGGAACCACGATCGAGCCCGGCGCGTTCCTGGTGCTTTGGTGTGATGACCTGACAAATGCCCCCGGTTTGCACACCGGGTTTACGCTCAAAAGCAAGGAAGGCGATGATGTCACGCTCTTCGACAGCTCCCTGATCGTTCAAGATTCGATCTTTTATGGAATCCAGGTTCCCGACCGGACCGTGGGGCGCATTCCGGATGGCGGTGCGACATGGCAGTTGACTTTGCCAACGCCGGCAACCTCGAATGTGCCCGAAGCCGTCTCCATGGTGGTGACGAACCTCAGAATTAATGAGCTCATGGCAGACGCGCCTTCCGGCGACGACGACTGGTTTGAACTTTATAATCCTGACACCAACATCATACACATCGGAGGGCTGATTTGGTCTGACCTGCCCACCGCGCCACCCACCAACCGCCATATCCCCAACCTCTCGTTCATTCTGCCGGGCGCCTTCATCAAGTTTATTGCCGATGATGACCCCGAGGACGGCGCGGACCACGTCGATTTTGGACTGCGTAACGCGGGCGAACGGATAATCCTTTACCAGTCGGATCGCGCGACACCGATTGACCGCATCGACTTCGGCCAACAAACCAACAATGTTTCCTATGGACGCCTGCCCGATGGCGGCACCAATCTCGTCTTTTTCGGAGCGGGCAAATCCACACCGGGCGAGAGCAATTTTCAATTGCTGACAGATGTAATCATCAACGAAGTCCTGACGCACACCGATCCGCCGCTGGAAGACGCCATCGAACTGCACAACACAACCAGCGCCGAGATCGACATCGGTTATTGGTGGCTGAGCAATGCCAAGAACGATCCGAAGAAGTTTCAGATTCCGCCCGGCACGCGGATTCCGGCGGGTGGGTATATCGTTTTTTACGAATATGCGGGACTACCGGGCGGCTTTAATCCGAATGGAGCAGGGACTAATCGCAGCTTTATCTTGAATTCAGCCAGGGGCGATCAAGTTCACCTTCATACCGCAGATGCGGCCGGGAATCTGACGTTCTTTCGTGGCAGCCGCGACTTTGGCCCCATGGATAACGGGGTGTCGATTGGCATCTACCAGACCAGCGATGGCGAGACGGATTTTGTGCGCATGAGCCGTCGCACCTTTGGCAACGATAATCCGTCCAGTCTGGCGGAATTCCGCCAGGGGACCGGTTTGCCCAATCCGTATCCGGCGGTCGGGCCGCTGGTGATTTCGGAAATCATGTATCGCCCACCGGATATTTTTGTGGGGTTCGATCCCTTTGGTAATCCCATTTATGCGGACAACTCGCTGGATGAGTTTATCGAGATCTACAACCTCACTGGCACCAACGTCCCGCTCTATGACCCCAACGCCACGACCAATACCTGGCGGCTGCGCGACGCGGTTGATTTCAATTTTCCCGAAGGGTTGACGCTTGGCCCAGGCCGGTTTTTGCTGGTGGTGAGCTTCGACCCGGCCACCAATGCGACCCAGTTGGCTGCTTTCCGCAGCCTCTATGGCGTGCCGGAAAGTGTTCCGATTCTCGGTCCCTACAGCGGCAAGCTTGGAAACGGCGGCGAGGCCATCGAGCTTCGCAAGCCGGACCCGCCCGAGCCTCAAGGCCCGCCCAATTTTGGCCTGGTGCCTTATGTGTTGGCGGAACGAGTCAAGTATAACGACAGCTTGCCGTGGCCCATGGAACCCGATGGCGGCGGCCTGTCGCTCCACCGTCAGAAAGCGGAGGAGTACGGCAATGATTCGATCAATTGGATTGCTGGTCCACCCGCCGCCGGGCGGGCCTATGTGAGAATCGAGTCGGCGCAGTTCAGCGGAGCCTCATTCATTTTGCGTTTCAACGTCATCGCCGGACTGAGTTATTCGGTGCAATACCAAAGCCCGCTCGGCTCGGGCACGTGGGTGACCTTGAGCAATTTTGCTGTCCAGGCCACGTCCGGTGTGCGGGAAGTCACGGATCCGAGCGCGGGAAGTCCGGGTCGCTTCTATCGCATCGTGACGCCCGCGCCGTGAGTCGGAATTCAAGTCGGTTCCACGAGCGCGCTTCCCGAGCAAAGTTTCTTCGTTACGTTTCCGGAAAGTTCTGGCAGTCCTTGGATGTGCGAACGCCCCTCCCCAAGCGCTGTGCTCGAACGGTCGCGATCATCGGGCTCGGTCTGATCATCGCTTGCGACAAATCCCCGCCGTTGGCGAAAGAGCCGCTCGGGACACCAAGGGGTTGGTTTGAAGATGGCACGGAATCTTCCGGCGTTCGCTTCCGTCATGAAGTTGAAACGAGCGGCCAATACCTTTTTTCCGAGTCGATCGGATCGGGCGGCGCCTTTTTCGATTTTGACAACGATGGCCGGCTCGACCTCTATCTCATCCACAATGTCAATCCCTCCGCGCGCGCCACCAACCGCCTGTTCCGCCAACAACCCGACGGACGTTTTGCCGATGTGAGCGCCGGCTCCGGCCTCGACGTGACGGGTTACGGCAACGGGCTGGCAGTGGCCGACGTGAATAATGATGGCCTGCCGGAAGTGTTGATTACCGAGTACAACCGCATCCGTCTTTTCCTCAACAAAGGCAGCGGCAAATTCTCTGACGTGACGGCGTCGGCCGGCCTGACGAATCAGAACTGGAGCGTGCCAGCGGCCTTTGTCGATTACGATCGCGATGGCTGGCTTGACCTCGTCATCGGCAACTATCTTGATTTCGATCCGGCCCAGAAATGTTTCGATGCTAAGGGCCAGCCGGATTTTTGCGGTCCGCACGGTTTCCATTCCACGATCACGCGGCTTTACCGCAACATCGGGGCGCGCGACGAGTCGGTTGGCAGCGGTCAGTTGTCAGTCCGTTTGCCGCGCTTCGCAGAGGTGACGGTGAGTGCAGGGCTGTCGCGCGCGCCGGGCAAGGCCATGGGGATCGTTTGCGCGGATTTTGACGGCGATGGCTGGCCGGACATTTTCATCACCGACGACGGGCTACCGAACCGCCTTTTCATGAACCGGCGCAACGGCACGTTCAAAGAGGAAGCCATGCAACGCGGCGTTGCCTACACCGCCACGGGCGCCACGGCTGCGAACATGGGCATCGCACTTGGCGACGCCGACAACGACGGAATGTTCGATCTATTCGTGCCGCACCTTACAGAGGAGAACCACACTCTCTGGCGGCAGAACCCGCGGGGGCTGTTCCAGGACGAGACCGCTCGCGCCGGTTTGCTGAAACCGGCACGGCACGGCACGGGTTTCGCAGCGGTGTTCGCAGACTTCGATTGTGACGGCGCCCTCGACCTCGCCATCGCCAACGGCCTGGTGCGCCGTCGCGCAGGCAATGGGCGAGGAACTGGGCAGGTGACGCCACCACTGGCCGCGGGGATTGCGCCTTTCTGGGCGCCCTACGCCGAGCCGCCGCAACTCTTCGCCAATGATGGGCGGGGTCACTTCCGCGAAGTCTCGGCCGCCAATCCAGCGTTCTGCGGCGAAGCTCTGGTCGGACGCGGCCTTGTGTGTGGCGATATCGACAATGACGGCGCGTTGGACTTGCTTATCACTGGCATCGGCGGGCCGGCACGGCTTTATCGAAACATCCCGGCAGGGGGCGCCACAACTTCACCGCGCGGTCACTGGCTCGGAGTGCGCGCCGTGATCCCTGCATTTGGAAATCGTGACGCTTACGGCGCGGAGATCGTGGTGCAAGCCGGTGGGCGGCGTTGGTGGCGCCTGGTTCAACCGGCCTACGGCTACGCTTCGAGCAACGATCCGCGTGTGCACTTCGGTCTGGGTTCAACGACCACGGTGGAATCCATTCATGTTCGCTGGCCGGATGGCGCAGACGAAATCTTTTCCGGCGGCGCGGTAGATCGGTATTTGACGCTGCGCAAAGGTTCGGGCGGGCTGGTGAAACATTGAAACGGCAGAAGCTGTGGCGAGGGCGTCCAACAAGTTCATGGAGCGGAACGCAGGGGAAGCTGCGAATGACGGGCTGACCCGCCGCTGGCCTGTAGCGGTGAGCGGGACTGTGGTTCTGCTTTTGATTGTCGCGGCTTACTTTGGTTTCTTGTCTCGTTCGCCGCGTCCGCCTGCGATTGCCATCAGCGGACTGGATCCCGCTGTAGCGAAGCTCATCGAGGTAACTCTGTGGGAGGCGCGCGCGAATCCGCGTTCGGGACCGGTCTGGGGCAAACTCGGGTCCGTCCTGATGCACTATGAGTTCGTCAAGGAAACGCGGCTCGTATTCGATCGGGCGGAGAAGCTTTCGCCTCAGGAGGCGCGTTGGCCGTATCTCCACGGGCTGTTGCTGATGACCTGCGATGCTGAGAGCGCAATTCCAAAGCTCCAGCGCGCCGTGGAACTGACTGGAAACCGGCCAGACATGCCGCGGCTCCGGCTCGCCCAGTTTCTTGCCGAACGTGGTCGTGACGCCGAAGCCGAGCCGCATTTTCACAGGCTGCTGCAGGTTATGCCCGAACATCCGCTGGCGCTGCTGGGCCTGGCCCGGCTCAGTCATCACCAAGGCCGGCTGGCGGAGAGCACAAACTTTCTCCACCGCTGTCTGAGCGATCCGCACACGGCGAAGAATGCCCACGCCCTGCTGGCCACGGTGCAACGCGCGTTGGGTAATGCGTCTGCCGCTGAGGAGGCCGCGGGCAAGAGCGCCTTGCTGCCGGCAGACCGGCCATGGCCGGACCCTTACTGGGACGAAGCGGCCATCTTCCGCATGGGCAGGAAGGCGCTCATCGAAGAGGCAACCAGCCAGATGGATCAGGGGCGGCTGGAGGAAGCGTTGCCGCTTCTTGCCAAAGTCACGCGCGAGTATTCGGCGGACGACGAGGCCTGGTATTTGATGGGGTGGGCTTTGAACCAGCAGCAGCAAAGCTCTGATGCCGAGCAGGCTTTGCGTGAACATCTGCGACGTTCGCCTCAGTCACCAAAAGGTCATGCCCAGTTGGCCGTGGCGCTGCTGGCTCAACAACGCCATGCCGAGGCCATTGAAGTGCTCGAAGCGGGCGTAAAGCTCAAGCCAACCTGGCGCGAACTGCACTCCAACCTTGGCTATGCCTGCGTGCAACTTGGCCGCTACGATCGGGCCATTCAGCACTTCCGCGACGCGCTCCATCACGATCCGAATTACGTTCCTTCCTACACTGCGCTCGCCGATCTGCTCATGCGTCGAGGTGAAAACGATGAAGCCCTCCGCCTGCTGCGCCAGGCCATGGAGATCAGTCCCTCCGACCCGCGAGCCAGGTCGTTGCTGCAACGAGTTGAACAAAGCCGACAATGATTGGGCTCAAAGCCGCAGGGGGATGCAAGATCTGAAAGAGTTCGGCTCATGCCAGTGGTTGTGCACAACATTTCTGGTTCGGTTAGAGCGGTTGCCAGAATTCATTTCCGATTGGCAACCTATTGGACATGCTGCCGGTCGCAGACCCGCGCTCCGGAGCGCGCCTCTGTGAGGCGCAGCAGCCTTGGCTCTTGGTTTGGTCGGAAATTATTTTTGACGTTTCGAGTCCTTTCGTCAGCCACAATCTTGACTTTTATGCGCGATTAGGGTCTTCTTTTGATGTTTTACAATCACGCGACACGCTTTGCCATGAGGTGCTTTGTACACTGTGAGGCCGCTAAACCAGAACTGCCGCTGGTTGACATGATTTCTTTCCGGTTGCGGCGAGGACCTTTCCAGCCCGCGACGATAACAAAGGACTTTCCCTGGTGAAACAACTCCGCGCGCCGCGCATTTTATCTGTACTCTTGACCGCAGTGCTGCTGCTGGACGGACGACATGCGGCCACAGCGTTTCAAAAGCCGGACAACCCGGGACTGCCTAACTTCGACCAACGCTCTCGAACCGGGGCCGCGGCTAAAGCAGCCGATGCCCGCCATCAAGCCGCAGTTGCCCAACTCAAGGCCCAGGTAAGGGAGGTAACGATCGAGCTTCATCCCGTGCTGGGCACACCGAAATGGGTCGCTGGCCCGAATGGATTTCTGAGCGGTCGCAATGGAGTCGGGCGCGGCATTTCGCCGGTCAGCGCTGCCGGATTTGCCGGGGATCCCCATCGCATCACCAAGGCCTTTCTCAAGGAGCACAAGGACCTCTTCGGTCATGGTCCTGAAGCCCTCGCTACGGCTCGCGTCAGACGCCAATTCATCGACGGCCATAATGGGATGAAGACGATGGTGTGGCAGCAGCAACTCGACGACATCGACGTCTTTGAGGGCGTGCTCAAAACACACACGACGCGCAATGGCGAACTGGTCAACATTTCCAGCCATTTCGTCGGCCACCCGGATGAAGCGGCCAATCGAGGGCACGTCGATCGCGCCGCGTTACAGGCCGCGCCTGTCATCAGCGCCAAAGAAGCCGTGGCCAGCGCCGCGCAGAATCTCGGTGAAAGACTGGGCATCTATCAACTCAGCGAAATGGAGGCCCTGCCCCAGGGCGCAGAAAAACGCCAGCAGTTCCGTGCCGTCGTCGCGCTCAGAGGCCCGGCACACGCGCGCCTGGTGTGGTTGCCGTTGGACAGCGTTTCCATGCGCTTGTGCTGGGAAGTGATCCTGAGCAGTCGCGCGCGCGGCGAGATGTTCCGCGTTCTGATCGACAGTGAGACCGGTGAAGCACTTTTGCGTCATTGTCTCACGGCTTATATCAGTCCCGCCACCTATCGCGTGTTCACGAGTGACAGCCCGTCGCCGTTTTCCCCGGGGCATTCGACGCCATCGAGTATTCAGCCGCCAGTGGTGGAGCGTTCGTTGGTCACGCTGGATGCGCTTAACACCAACGCCTCGCCTGCCGGCTGGATCAACGACGGCCAGAACGAAACGCGCGGCAACAACGTGGACGCGCACACCGATCACGACAACGACGATTTTCCCGACACGCCGCGTCCTCAAGGCTCGCCCGCTCGCACCTTCGATTTTCCCATGAACGTCCAAACGGACTCGCCGTTCAATTACAGCCCTGCCGCCGTCGTGCAATTGTTTTACTGGAACAACTGGATGCACGATCGCCTCTACGAACTGGGCTTCACGGAAGCAGCCGGTAATTTTCAGGATAATAACTTCGTTCGCGGGGGCGAGGAAGCCGATGCCGTGCAGGCCGACGCGCAGGACGGCGGGGGCTTTAACAACGCCAATATGTCCACCCCGCCCGACGGCCTGCCCGCCCGAATGCAGATGTACCTCTTCGACAACCCGACCCCATTCCGGGACGGCGATCTGGACGCGGAGATTATTCTGCACGAGTACACGCATGGCTTGAGCAATCGGCGTGTCGGCGGCGGCGTAGGCATTTCCGAATTGCAGAGCGCGGGCCTGGGCGAAGGATGGTCGGACTTTTACGGCCTGGCACTGCTGGCCGAAGCGGGCGACGATTTGAACGGCAATTGGGCGGCGGGCGGTTTTCTGACCTTTCAGTTTCTTGGGCTGACGGAAAACTATTACTTCGGTATCCGACGCTATCCTTACTCGACCGACCTGACGAAAAATCCGCTCACGTTCAGGGACATCGATCCCATTCAGGCCAGCGCGCATCCCGGCATTCCGATCAACCCGATATTCAGCGGCATCAACGATCCGTCCGAAGTCCACAGCCAGGGTGAAGTCTGGTGTGTAGTCCTGTGGGAAGTGCGCGCGAACCTCATTCGCAAACATGGCTTCTCCGTCGGCAATGAACTGACGCTGCAACTGGTCACCGATGGGATGAACCTTTCGCCGGCCGATCCAAACTTTGTGCAAGCGCGCGACGCCATCATCCAAGCCGATCAAGTCCTGACCGGCGGCGCAAACCACAACGAAGTCTGGGCCGGCTTTGCCAAACGTGGCCTGGGCTTGAGCGCGAGCTCCCCGGACAGCTCGATTACCCTCGGGGTCGTGGAGGCGTTCGATGTGCCCGATGATTTGGTGGTTTCGCCCGCGAAGGGTTTCAGCGTGCGTGGAGCGGTGGGCGGGCCATTCAAGCCGCACACGCAAATGTTTTCCCTGACGAATGTGAGCACGAACATCCTGGTGTGGACGGCGAGCACAAAGGCCAGTTGGCTGACACTCTCGAACACTTCAGGCACTCTGGCTCCCGGCGCGCCCGCCGATGTGATGGGCGTTTCCATCAATGCCGCCGCTTTTTTCCTGGAAGCGGGCATCTACACGGAAGGCATCACCTTCAGCAACCACACCACTCATGTGACACAGACCAGGCAGATCACTCTGAGCATCGGGCAGCCGGACTTTCTGACCGAACAATTGGATCACAATGAGACGGACCTGCAAAATCAAACGCTCACCTTTACGCCCGACGGTTCGCCGGGTTTTTACGCGGTGTGTCGCGAGCCGGCAACGGCCTTCCCGACCAATCCGCGTCGTGGCAAATTGCTTTACATTGGACACGATGATTACACATTGATCACCCTGGCCGGCGCGCCGCGTGTCTCCCTCTTTGGCGAAAGCACGAACGGGTTTTACGTGGGCGCCAACGGATATGTGAGTTTCGGCTCGCCCGACCTCGGCGCCCTGCCCTCTCTGCAAAGTCATTTTACCCGCCGTCGCGTCTCCGGCCTCTTCGCGCACCTGGAAGGGGCGAACGCAGGCAATATCTCCTGGCAACAACTGGCCGACCGCGTGGCTCTGACCTACGAGGACGTCGTGGACTACAGCGCCACCAACACGAGCAGCTTCCAGATCGAACTGTTTTACGATGGCCGTATCCGGTTGACCCATCTGCATATCGGCGCGCGCACTGCCATCGTCGGATTGTCTCGCGGACACGGGGTTCCGGCGGGCTTTTTCGAGAGTGATCTCAGCGCCTACGATGCGTGCGCCCCTCGGCTCGTGGTCAGCATGCCGGAAGAAGCGACTGAAGGCGACGGCACGCTTGCTGGCCAAGGGCGCGTCACCCTGCCAGGGCCAGTTCCTGCCGCTGTGACCGTGACGTTGAGTTCCAGTGATACCAGCGAGGTGATGGTTCCGGCTATGGTCGTCGTGCCGGCCGGGCAAACCAATGCCGCGTTCAACCTCTTGATTGTGGACGACGCCGATTTCGATGGCACGCAAAACGCCATTATCTCCGTGTCTGCTCCACAGTACAACACCGGCAGCGGCACGCTGAGCATTCACGATAACGAAGCAGGAGTGCTTGCGCTCAACCTGCCCGCCTCCGCCGGCGAAAACACCGGAACCGTGCAAGGCACCGTTTCGGTAATAGCGGCGGTTGCTGGAGACATCGTGGTGAATCTTTCGTCGAGCCTGCCTTCGCTTGTGGACGTGCCGCCCTTTGTGCTCATTTCAAGCGGCACAAACTCGGCAGTCTTCACTGGCACTCTGTTTGATGACGCCCGCATTAACGGCACCCGCACTGTCCAGATAATGGCGCACGTCCAAAACTGGCCTGACGGCATGGGAAGCATCGACATTCTCGACAACGAAAACCTCAACCTGACGCTGACCGTGCCTGCGCAGGTAAGCGAAGTCTCCGGATTGATGCCAGGCGCGGGTCAAGTGAGCATTTCCGGAACGCTCGGCACGAACATGCTCGTTTCGCTCTTCTCCAGCGACACCACGGAACTCATCGTCCCCCCCACCGCAACCATCCCGGCCGGAAACACGAATGTGACGTTTGACCTGACGGCGGTGGACGACAATGGACTGGACGGCAACCAAACCGTGATGATCACCGCCAGCAGCACCGGTTTCAACGATGGCAGCGTGTCCCTGATGGTGATGGACGACGAAACTCCTGCGGCTCCGAGCAACCCGCGCCCGCCTGACCTTTCCTCCAACATTACGCTGAACGTGGAACTGGGGTGGAGCAGCACGGCCAGCGAGCTGGTGGCCAATGGCGATTTTGAAACGGGCGATTTGACAGGCTGGAGCGTGGAAAATCTGGGCAACGGCTTATTTCGCATCAATGATGGCACCGTCGATCCGGATAGCCCGGACGACCCATTGCCGCCCTACGCGGGCCGATACAACGCCTTCACGGACCAGGTCGGCGGGGGGCGTCACACGCTCTATCAGGAGGTGCGCATTCCCAACAACGTGACGTCGGCGACGCTGCGCTGGGCCCACAGGATACGCAATCACGCCGCGATATTCAGTGAGGGCCAGCGGTTCAGGGTGGAGATACGCGGCACCGATAACACCGTGCTGGGGGTTGCGTTCTCCACCCAGCCGGGCGATGCGGCGTTGCAAGACTGGGTCGAGCGCAGCTTCGACCTGGGCGCTTATCGCGGGCAAACCATTCGCATCGCGTTCGCGGAACAGGACAATCTCTTCTACTTCAATGCCCACGTGGACAATGTGAGCGTGAAAGTAACGTCGCCGAATCCGCCTGTCTTCGATGTCTACTTCGGAACCAACCCGACGCCAGGTCCGGCGCAATTCCTCGCTACCGCCACCAACAATTCATGGCATCTGCCACCGCTGGCGCCATCGACGACGTACTATTGGCAGGTGGTGGCGAGGCGTGTCGGGCTGACTCCCAGTCCGGTCTGGCGCTTCACCACACGCGGCGTCGATCGTTTTGAATGGGGTCCCGTGGCAACGACGCAGCACGTGGGAGCCTCGTTCGCGGCGACGCTCACGGCCCGCGATGAATTGAACGGCGTGGTCAGCAACTTCACCCGCTCGGTCGCTTTCAGTGTCGTGCCTGCCGTCGAGCCGCGCTCCTATACGATGCTTGAGTCTTTCCAGCCGGAGGAACTTTCCAGCGGCCTACCGCGAACGTACGGTTATTCATTCACGCCCTACGTCGATCTGGTCGTGACGCATCTTCGGAGCTATGCAGGCCAGAAGGTCTCCCTTTGGAGCGACCTGGGCACCTTGCTTGTGAGCGTGGACGTAACCGCCGCACCCGGTTCATGGACGGAAACGCTGCTGCCCTCGCCGCTGAACCTGGAGGCCGGGCGCCCTTATGTCATCGGCTTCTATGTCACGAATGACACGCTCTACATTGATTATTCTTTGCCTGGCTTTTTCCCGCACGGGAGTCTGGATCAAAGTTATTGCGCTGACGGGGACAGTTTTCCGATTACGCCCGCCTCGCTTCAGTGGGTTTTGGTCGATTTCCGCTACGTGGTCGGGCCGGCTCTGTCCGTGCCGATCACCCCGACGATTTCCGGCAATTTCATCAACGGGTCATGGACCGGTAATCTGGCGCTTCTGGCCAGCGCGTCCAACGTGGCGCTGCGCGCGCATGACAGCGAGGGGCATACCGGGCTGAGCAATCCATTCCAGGTGCGTGGCGCGCCTGGTGCGGTCGATTATTTCGCATGGAGCGACATACCTTCGCCGCAAATCATTAACATCCCCGTTGCGGCCACGCTCGCCGCGCACGATTCCTTTGGCAATGTCGTGTCGAATTTCAGCGGTCCTGTTTCGATTTTCGCGCGCCGTGACCTGTCGTCCACCAGCATCGGCACCGGCACGAACCGATCGGTCTATCCCATGGCCACGTTTTTCCGGAACGCGCGCAGCCAAGTCATCTACCTGGCGAGTGAACTGGGCGGACCACAGAGCTTCGAGGGGCTTTCTCTCCATGTGGCCACGCCGCCGGGTCAATCACTGAAGAACTGGACCCTGCGCATGAAGCACACCGTGCTCAGCAGCTACGGCGCAAGTCCTGTGTGGGAATCGGATTGGACGACCGTCTTCGAGGGCGACGTCGCGGTTACGTCACCGGGATGGGCTATGTTCACATTCAGCACGCCTTTCGATTACGACGGCCAGCGCAACGTGATGATCGATTTCACTTTCCAGAACGGCACGTTCACATTCGATGGCGAGTGCTACGTGACGGCCACGCCGGCAGCGCGTTCGATCAACCTGAGTGCCGATGACGGCAATCCGATTTTCTGGAGCGGTGATTTTCCGCTGCCGGAAATTTATCGCGAAATACCCAACCTTCAGCTTCACCCGTTTAATCCGCCCATTATGGTCGTGCCATCAAGCGCCGCCTCTTTCTCCAATGGCCTGTGGAGTGGGAACATCACCATCGCGGAACCGGCAACCGCTCTGCGTCTGCATGCTGTCGATGACCATGGACATTCCGGCCAAAGCAATCCATTTGATGTCGGCCTGAGGGATGACATTGCGGTGAGTGTGGTCGCTTCACCGACGCTGGTGGCGATAGAGGATACGCTGACTTACACGATCTGCGTGACGAACACCGGTCCGTCCGCCGCCACCGGTGTCACTATCACCAACCTGCTGCCCTCGGGTATCAGCATGGTCTCGGTTACTGCGTCGCAAGGGAGTTGTTCGATCGTCGGGAGCACAGTGCGCTGCAACCTCGGGACGGTTGACGGCCCAGGCAAAGCGATCGTCACCATAACATGCGTGCCGACGACGGAAACAACATTGCTCAATCGAACACATGTCACGCGGGTCGAGCCGGATTTTTACCTGCCCAACAATGCGATCACCAATCTAGTCACGGCCGAAAGGCGTTATCTCGCGGTGAGCAACCCTTCGGTCCGGGAAGGCGACAACGGCACGACCAACGCCGTATTCGAACTTAAGCTCTCCGTCCCCGCTGCTCACCCGATTACCGTGGATTTCGCGACCTCCGATCTCAGTGCCAGCGCCGACATTGACTACGTCGCCACCAACGGTGCGGTGGTTTTCAATCCAGGTGAGAGCGAAGCTATGGTGGCTGTGTCCGTAATGGGTGATTTGCTTTACGAAGAAGACGAAGTCTTCGGCCTGGACGTTAGCGCTCCGCCAAATGCACACGTCACGATCTTGAGCAGCGGATATGGCGGCATTGGCAACGACGACGATCCACCGAGTCTGGTCCTCCACAACGCTTCTGTCGTCGAAGGCCAGTCGGGCACCACCAACGCAGTGTTTCGATTGGATCTCTCCAAGGCCAGCGGCTTGCCCGTCACGCTCTCGTTATATACCGTGGATACGACCGCTCAGGCCGGCGTGGACTATTTCGGAACGAACATTTTCATCTCCTTTGACGCCGGCCAGACCAATACGAATATCGTTGTCGTCGTAATCGGTGACACGGTTCCCGAACTCGATGAGACGTTTCGGTTGGAATTCGATTCGGTCGCCGGCGCGGCCCAGGATTACCGCTCTGGTATCGGCACCATCCTCAGTGATGACATCCGCCCGCTGATCGTCGCGGACCGCGCCACCCTGGTGTCGGAGGCCAACACGAACGGCGTCATCGATCCAGGGGAAATGGTCACGGTGAGCTTTGCCCTGCGCAATATTGGCAGCGCCAATACCACGAACCTGATGGCGACGCTGCTGGCCACGGGCGGTGTGACCGCGCCGAGTGGACCGCAGACCTACGGCGTAGTGCCATTGAGCGGGACGCCTGTCATCCGTCCGTTCACGTTTACCGCCAATGGCACCAACGGTGGAACGCTTACCGCCACGCTTCAACTCCAGGATGGAGGCGCCAGCCTGAGCAACGTGACTTTCGCGTTTACGCTGGGACCGGTGAGTGAGTTCCGCATCGTGAGCCTGAGCACCAACGGTTGCCTGGCCATCGAACATGGCTCCCTTACAGGCGACGATCACGGCGGCATCGCCGCGTCGTCGTCGCATGTCTTTTATACCGGCGACAATGGCACGGCGCGATTTTCGTTGTCCGATCTTTCTGGCGCCGCGGCGGCTGCGGCGTTGGAAGCAGTGACCAGCGATCTGCGCACCGAGACGGTTTACGTGTTTGGCAACGGCACTCAGCCTCTACCTAACGGTGGCGGCGTCGCCAATCGTTTGCTGGAAATCAATGGCAGCACCGGCGCGTTCACAAGTAACTCGATTCCGCTCTCTACGTCCATCCTCCTCTCGTCAGGCAGTGGCCTCTTCGCCGGATACGGCCGCATCGCCGTGCATAACGGCAGCCGCGTCTATCGTATCGCGCTGCCCTCAGGCATAGTGAGCGACCTCGGCCCGATGTCGATGCCCCAGCATAACACCTGCGAAACCTGGGCCTTTTGGGGTGTGACAGAAGAAATCGAAGGCTCCACCTGGCTGGCTTACGTCTTTAGCTCCAGCATTCTTCGCACGCGCGTGCCCGATGGGTTGACGCAAACCGTGCGAAGCTTCCTGAACCTCGGCGACATGTGCTGTTTCACGGTATCGCTTTCGCGCAACCGCTGGTATTTCCATCATGAGGGCTTCTCCCAATTTCGTACTGGCGACGAGACCATCGGCTATTGTGATGCGACCTTCTCGCTGGGAAGACTCCAGCGGCTGGATCATTTTGAGTGGAATCCGGTTGAGCCCGTCCGGCCGTGGAATATGCCGTTCCCGGTCACGATTCGCGCCATCGATAACTTCAGCCAGGTCATGAGCAATTTTACCGGTACGGTTAAGCTCAGTGCGCAACACGCTGGATTGCTTGGAGCGCGAAGCATCCTTGGCTCGCCCCTGCACGATCAGTCCACCTCCGGCAACTTCACCCTTGGCTATGCATTCCGGCCCAACACCAATATCACGGTCACACACGTCCGTCACTACAGCGGCTCGAAAGTGTCCCTCTGGACCGATAGCGGCACGCTCCTGACCAGCGTGCCCGTCTCCAGCCAGCCTGGCGTCTGGGCGGAAACACGGTTGCTGACTCCCGTAGTGCTCAATGCCAATACGCGTTATCGTGTGGGCGTTTACTCGGGCAACAGCGCCTATTATTGGCGCAACAATCTGAGTGGCGTCTTCGTTGATGGCGCGATCGAGCAGTCCTACAATGCCAGCGGTGACGGTTTTCCCAGTTCGTCCGATAACTCGCGCTGGTGGTTTGTGGATCTACGCTACGCAGTCGGTTCCCTCGGGACGGTGCCCATCACGCCCACCAACTCGGGCAATTTCGTGAACGGCGTCTGGAGCGGCAACGTCACGGTGCAGCAACCCGGCTCCAATATCGTCCTTTTGGCCGATGACGGCGCTCTGCACAGCGGTGTGAGCAATCCATTCCGCGTCACCACCAATACGTTGGGCGCAGTCGATCATTTCGTCTGGAACGCCATTGGCGCGACTCAGTTCGTGAGCGCGCCTTTTGGGGTGACCATTACGGCGCGGGATGAATTGGACAATGTCGTGACGAGCTTCGCCGGCACGGTAACCTTGAGCGCTGCAGGGTTGTTGCCGGCGTCGTTTGTCATTCGCGGCAATCCGGAGCCCGAGCAGGTGTTCACGGGCGACTTCACACTGGGGTTCGCTTTTACTCCTGCCATGGATGTGGCGGTGACGCATTTCCGCCATTACTCAGGCGCTAGAGTCTCGATCTGGAGCGATAACGGCGCGGTCCTGGCCAGCCGAATCGTGACGAACGCACCGGGGACGTGGAACGAAACGCCCCTGGTCAGTCCAGTGCCATTGACGGCAGGCACTCGTTATCGAGTCGGCTTTCTCACCGACAGCGGGCCGTACTTCCGCCGGTTTGAGACGGTGACAAACTTCACCCACGGCAGCATCGATGGCAGCTTCTACGCAGTCGGCGATCAGGTCCCAAACAATGCGTTCGCGGACGGCTGGTGGCTGGTGGACCTGCGTTTTCAAGCGCTGGGACTGGCGCCGATCGCCGTGCAGCCGCCCGGCTCCGGCAACTTCATGAATGGTGTCTGGTCGGGAAGTCTCACGGTCACGCAAACGGCCGCGAACCTGACCTTGTGGGCCACCGACAATACAGGGCATGCCGGCGAGAGCAATCCATTCCAGGTCATCCCGGGAGGGCCGCGTCTGTTCATCGCGCGCGACGGCAACCGGGCCGTCATCACGTGGTCCGCTGCGACAGCCGATTTCGTCCTTGAGTCTGCGTCGATGCTCGGTAATTCCTCCGCCTGGTTGCCGACAACCAACCAGGTCCATGGCAGCGGCAATCTGCGCGCGGTCACGAACACGATCTCTGGGGCAAAGGAGTTCTATCGGTTGCGAAGGCCGTAGCGGGAGAGTCAGCCGGAGCCATGCGATAGGAGCGTAGCCGTCCCGCCTGCGCCAAGAGCGATCTGGCAGACGGCCTTTGGGTTTTCTCGGAAGAGGCGAGCAAGGGAGTCCGTCACTTGTTAGAGCGGTTGCCAGAATTCATTTCCGATTGGCAACCTATTGGACATGCTGCGGGTCGCAGACCCGCGCTTCCGGAGCGCGCCTCTGTGAGGCGCAGCAGCCTTGGCTCTTGGTTTGGTCGGAAATTATTTTTGGCAATCGCTAGATACGACCCGGAGACCAGGAGTGGGTTTTTTAACGCAGAGTTTACAAGCCAATCGGTTTCAGCTTAAAACCTCGGCATGCCCACTCATCGCATCGGCGTCATCGGCGGCAGCGGCCTTTATAACATCGAGGGATTCAACAGGCAGAAATGGGTCAAGATCCAAACCCCGTTCGGTCCTCCGTCCGACAGTTTGCTGACGGGGGAGTTGGCGGGCCGCGGGGTGGTGTTCCTCCCCCGTCACGCCCGGGGCCATCGACTCCTGCCCGGCGAATTGAATCATCGGGCCAACATTTACGCCATGAAGAAGCTGGATGTGGCGTGGATTATCAGCGTCAGCGCCGTCGGTTCGCTCCAACTCCGCTACAAACCCTGCGACATCGTTCTCATCAATCAGTTTGTGGATCGCACCAAGCGGTCGTCCGACCATACCTTCTTTGGCCGTGGCATCGTGGCGCACGTTGCTTTTGCCGAGCCCATTTGCGAGCACCTTCGCCAACTGCTTCTTCTGACCTGCCGCAAACTGGGCGCCTCGGTTTACGACGGCGGCATTTACGTCAACATGGAAGGCCCGGCCTTCAGCACGCGCGCGGAGTCCTTCTCCAATCATCGGCTCGGATACGATGTCATCGGCATGACAAATCTGGGCGAAGCCAAGTGCGCCCGCGAAGCGGAGATCGCCTACGCGACCATGGCCATGGTCACCGATTACGATTGCTGGAAAGAAGATGAGGCTCACGTGACCGTGGAAATGGTCCTCACAAACCTCCACAAAAACGCCGGTCAAGCCAAGGCGATCATTACCGAGACCATTCCGTTAATTCCTGAGGAACCCAAGTGGCCGTCTCACTCCGCCCTGCAAAGTGCCATCATGACCGATCGAAAGCTTTGGCCGGCCAAAACAGTGACCGCGCTCAAGCCTCTGCTGAAAAAGTATCTTTAGAGCATTTTAAATACAATTGTAGCCAAGCGTTTGTTCGGTAGGGCGGCGCTGCGGCGCCGCCTGGCCGCGCAGCAGCGCGGAACCACCCTTCCGCATCGACCACAGAATTTCTGAAAACGCTATAGCCGCAGCACAGCCGAAGCAACGGACAGCGGCAGCTTATCATCCGAATCATACGGGACACCGGTTGCCAGGCGTCACTTGTTCCTCGGCAAGTTGGTGACGGGTGGCACAGTGTTGGTCAGGATGGACGCATTGGCGATGATGCAAGCAGCGGCCCAGGTGTCATGCCGCAGAAGAACCAGCTTGCCGTCTGGCCCGACGGTGATTCGGCCCTGGGGCGGCTTAACAGCCCGGGCTTTCTCACCCCAGGTCAGGAAGCCGAACGCTGTTATCAACGCCAGCGCCATACAGGTCCCTGCCACTTTGGCTTTACGTTTCATAACGCTTAATAGACACCGCTGTTGCGCTCATTTGCGTACCCTTTCGTGAGCGCGGCACAGCAAACCAAGAAACCAGTCACGCCACGCTGGAGACTCTATTTCCCGGATGGCTTCTCGCCGGATTGGCCCTCCAGGCGATCCAGGCGACGATCGATGGAGTCCAGGCGTCTCACAACTTCGTCGTTGCTGTCCTTGTGCTGAACTTGGATTAACGGCGGTATCGAGACGCACCCTTCAAGCATTACGGCACCGAGTGCGATCACGGACAATTTCGCTGTGTGCATTTTCATAAGTCCAAACCGAATCTAGTCCTTACCTTAGGCTGAACGGATGAAGAGTGAACCGCAGCCGCGTCTCGCGCAAGTGCCAATGATCGCCAAGGTGGACGACGCCCTGCCGGGCGTCGCGGCAAACCGGCAGGTTTGCCCCACCTTTTCGGAAATGACTTTTGGCAATCACTCTAACGTTTCAACGATCAACGTTGTCCGGCAACAACGTCACGTCGGGTTGCTGCAAAAACGCCAGCAAGTCCGCCATCGCTTGATGGTCGAGGCCTTGCTCCAATCCGTCGGGCATGAGGGACTTTCCTTCGGCGCGCACTTCCGTTATTTGATTTCTCAAGATGGTTTCGTCCGGCAGGCCAGCGCGGCGCAACGTGATGCTGTTGCCGGTTTCTCCGGCGATCAAGCCAGGCGGCAGTTCGCCTTGAGTTGTGACCACGGTGTAGCTGACAAAATCGGGCGAGGCCTGCCGGCTGGGATCGAGGATGTCGATCAGCAGCGCCTCTTTGGGGCGGCTGGCCATGCCGGACAAGTCAGCGCCCACGCGCTGTCCTCGCCCTTGCAGCGCGTGACAGCTCAGGCAATTGCGGGCAAAAATCTCGGCGCCGCCTTTGCGATTACCCGTCAGTTTCAATGCCGGCTGAAAATTGCGCACCACCTCTTCGCGCGTTGCCTCCACCTTGAGAATTCTCGCCAGGCGCTCTTTCAGTTCGGCACTGGAAATTTTCTGCAATGCCTGACGCGAGGACGGAGGCAGCTCGATTGCGTTGACACGCCCGCTTTCCAACGCATCCGTCAGGGCCTTCGTCACTTCAGGCGAACGTGGCGCCAGAGAGACAAGCTGCTGCCGCGTCGCGCGGGAAAAACGACTCCAGTTTGTGAACATCCTGGAAGCCAACCCGCCGTTGTTCAATTCCACCAGCGCCTTGATTGCTTCGGCCTGCATCTCAGCGGGGTTTTGGGGCAAGGACATTTCGCACAGTACATCGCCACCTACGGCTGGTTCGACTTTGCCCAGAATGCGAATGGCGGCCAGGCGCAAGCGCAAGGGCGCATGGCTCTCGGCCGCCGTCTCGACAGCCGTTTGGATCAGTGCGTTGACGGCATCGCGATCGAACAGAGTGGACGGCTCCTGAAGGAGACGGCGCAGTGATTTGCTTCCAAGTCCTTCCGCGAAGCCTGCCAGAAAGGTGAGGCGTCTGCGCCTGGTGATTTCGGAAGCAGGTTTGCCCAGCCAGGTCAAACAGTCGATCACATCGGACTCCCTTTGGCTGGCGCCAATCAGCATGGCCAGGCGATTGATAAATTGCGACTCTCCATCGTCTGCCGATGCAAGCTGCCGATCGTCTTTGGCAATCAGATTGGTAAAGAACAGCCACGGGCGCGGTCCCACACTGCTGAGAATGGCGAGTGCATGCCAGCGATTCGTGGCGTCTTGTTCCGCGAGAACCGCCAGCGCGCGCATCTTCCCATCGTCTTCGAGCTCTCCGAGACTCAAGGCCAGTTGAAAACGAACTCGCGGGTCCGGGTCGTTTGTGAGAGCAAGCAACGCCGGCTCTTTGTCGCGCAGCCACGGTTCGCCCAACCTCACGGCATGTTCGCGGATGCCAGCGTTCGGGTCGCTTAAGGCCCCTGTTATGATTTCCGGAGTCAATGCTCCAAGCCCCTCCAGCGTGTAGAGGGCGTGTAATCGCGCCAACGGCGGAGATTTCAGATTTCGAATTTGAGACTTCAGGAGCGGCAGAGCTGAACCATCCTGCCGCTCGACGAGCAAACGTTGCGCGTTGTCCCGCCACCAGCCATTCGGGTGCTTGAGCAGGTTTACCAACGCCGCAGTTCCGGCGGCACTCAGCCTCGGCCTCGCCAGGTCGCTCTTGATTCTGGAGTGGCGGATTCGCCAGATGCGGCCATGCTCTGCTCCTGTGCGCCAGGCAACCTGACCGCGCAACTTTTCCGGCACGTAGTCCGGGTGCTCGACGAATCGACGATAGAAATCCACCACGTAGAGCGCGCCATCCGGCCCGGTCGCAAAATTAACGGGATGAAACCACGGATCGGACGAAGCCAGAAATTCTTTCTGCTCTTCGCCGCGTCGAGCGATGAAGCTGGGGCCCTTCGGGAGCAGCACGCGTCGATGCGCCAGGTTCCTGAGCGATTCACCGACAAACGCATTGCCGCGGTATTTTTCGCCAAGCAGGTCGCCGCGATATAGCGTCAGGCCGGCCAGCGCGTTGAAATGGGACGTGGACTCGTTGTTGAAAGTCAAGGGTGGCGGAGTCAGGGCAAAAACTCGCCCATCATCGCCTGGAACAAGAATATCGGCCACGGACTCCGTGACGGGCAGGTGGGAATTGCGGTTCAGGTAATGTTCGGGCAGCACTTCGTGCCGGACGGGAATCGTGTTCCAGGAGAGAAAGCGATTGCCCCAATCATCGCGCGCGAGGCCAAACTGGCTCCGGCCAGCAATCGTCTCGAAGCGCCGCGTGCCCGCTCGAAAACGAAAGTCGTGACCTCGCATGGAAAAGATGCGCGGTTTGTCTCCCGCTGAACCGGCGGAGGCAGCCGGCTTCTCGGCCTCCACCCAATAGATGTCTCCATCGCTTCGGCCATTGGCGCCATAGATCCAGTTGTCCAATCCCCAGAGCAGGCCATTGACCCGCAACTGCTGATTGCCCTTGCCAAAGCCAGTCAGCAAAGCCTGGCGCTGATCGGCACGGCCATCGCCATCCGTGTCCTTGAGAAATAAGATGTCCGGAGCCGCTGTGACGAGCAGGCCGCCGTTCCATGGCAAAACGCTGTTGGGAAAAGCCAGCTTGTCGGCAAAGACGCCCGCGCGTTCGTAGCGGCCATCGTCATCGCGATCCTCGAGCATTTTGATTCTGCCCGAGGTGGGTCCGGCAGGATAGTCGCTCATCTCGGCCACAAACAGCCGGCCATTTTCATCCCATGCCAGGGCAACCGGGCTGACGACATCCGGCTCGGCGGCCACGAGTTCAATCACCAATTCGCGATCGGCGAGATGGAACGAGGCCAGTTCCTGCTCGGGGTTGAGCGCGTTGGTGGAAAGGTTGGCCGCAAGAGACCATGTTTTCCCGGCCAGAACGAACGCGAGGAGGATGTGTCCTTTCACCGCCGTGTTCTGCGATCCCCGCTTTGAACAGTTCCATCGCCGGTGCAAACATGGCCATGGATCGGGCATCGGACGAAAACCTTGGTCATCGTCGTGGCATCTTCCTGCATTCCCGGCGCGACGATTTCGTAGCTGACGTTCTGCGGTGTCAGCGTGGACCAATCCGAAGCTCGGCTCCTGGTGTTGTCGCTGGTACAAACCAGAATCTTGGGATGGACCAGTTCATTCGACATGCTGAGGAAGTCTTGCGGGAAAGTTTCCTGATGATCGTTCGCGTACATTTTCGCAGCCAGTCCGATTTGTTTGAGATTGCTGATGCAATTGATCGACTGCGCCCGGCCCTTCGCTTTCGCCAAAGCCGGCAAGAGTAGGCCAGCCAAAATCGCGGTGGTGAAAAAACTGGCGTAACCCATTACCAATCCCGCAATGGCCAATCCGGACCCAGCGTGGAGATGTGGCGACTTGCGGGTGCGATTATAGGCGATATGACCCAGAATGATGGCGGGGATACCTGTCAGAAAGCCAAAACACACGATGGATAGAATTCCCAGGACCAGACTGGTGACGGCCAGACCGGTGCGCGCGGGCTGTGGCGCTGGACTGCCCGTAAGCGGCGCCGAAGCGGCTTGCGGAGACGGCAGGCCTGGCGGCGCAGCCAGGGCATCGCGAAATTCGGGAAAGTCCGAGAGCGGTTTCCAATCGGCACTCCCTTCAGCCTGTACGCGGGTTTGGGCGCCAGCACGCCGCTCGGCAATCCACTGGCGCACCACTTCCGCGCTGACGGGACCATATTCCTTCTGATCGGTTCCGAGGATTTTGTACATAGGCTTTGGTTCTTCTTGTGGGGGATACTCAGCGCGACGTTGAAAGGAATGCAATGGCAAAATTCAGCGACAGTCACCCAGTAAAGGAGCGCGGACGTCTCGTCCGCCCGAATAAGAGAGGGCCGCTTGCGCCAAATTCCCGCGCCCAAGCCAACACACAGTTTGGTGAAAGGGCTTCGCTTGAGGCAATCATTGCTGGAGATGGTATCAGGCTGGTCATTTGTCGGTTCGGGCGGACGAGACGTCCGCGCTCCTATCCCTCCTCGCGACTGCGACGCGAGCCGATCAGGCCAACAAACCGTCCACCACTTCCCCATGCACATCGGTCAGACGAAAGTCGCGTCCCTGGAACCTGTAAGTGAGCTTGGTGTGCTCGAGGCCAAAACAATGCAGGATGGTCGCCTGCAAATCGTGCACGTGCACCTTGTCCTTCACCACGTGATAGCCGAATTCATCCGTCTCTCCGTAGGTGAGGCCGCCTTTAATGCCACCGCCTGCCATCCAGATCGTAAACGCATGGGGATGATGATCGCGGCCCAATAAATCTTTGTTCTTGGTGCGGTCCTCATTCATCGGCGTGCGCCCAAATTCACCGCCCCAAATGACCAAGGTTTCGTCGAGCATGCCGCGCTGTTTCAAATCTTTGACCAGCGCCGCGCAAGCCCGGTCCGTCTGTTTGCACTGGGACTGAAGCCCGTCACGGATGTCGTTATCGCGTTTGTCACCATGTTGGTCCCAACCCCAGTGAAATAATTGCACGAAGCGCGTGCCTCGCTCCAGCATCCGCCGCGCAAGCAGACAGTTGTTGGCAAACGAAACTTTGCCCGGCTCCATGCCGTAGAGCTGGCGGACGTGCTCAGGCTCGTTGGAAATGTCCATTAGTTCCGGCACGCTGGTTTGCATCCGGTAAGCCAGTTCGTATTGTGAGATTCGAGTCAGCGTCTCGGGATCACCCACTTGCTTGAGCTGCATTTCGTTCAAATCTTTCAAGGCATCGAGAGAGCGGCGGCGGACTTCGGCGCTCATGCCCGGCGGATTGGAAACGTAGAGAACCGGATCCCCCTGCGAGCGGCATTGCACGCCTTGATACACGGTCGGCAGAAACGCGCTTCCCCAAAGCGACGCGCCGCCATCGGGGGCCTTGCCGCCGGAAACCAAAACCACGAAGCCCGGCAGGTTCTGACTCTCACTTCCCAGTCCATACGTGAGCCAGGCGCCCATGCCAGGACGCCCCTGTCGCGCCGCGCCGGTGTGAAGAAACAGTTGGGCCGGCGCGTGATTGAACTGGTCGGTGTGCATCGACTTGATGACCGCGATGTCGTCCACGACCGTCGCCAGGTGGGGCAACAGGGTGGACAATTCGGTTCCGCACTGGCCATGCTTTGCAAATTTGTGCGGTGTGCCCAGCATCTTGGGCACTCCCTTGATGAACGCGAAGCGATCCTTCTTGAACAACGAATCGGGACAATCCTTGCCATTCAGTTCAACGAGCCTGGGTTTGTAGTCGAACAGATCGAGCTGCGATGGCGCCCCGGCCATGTGCAGGTAAATGGCCCGTTTGGCCTTGGGGGCAAAGTGGGGCAGCTTCGGGCCCATTGGATTGGCCGAACTGGATGAAACACCAGCCAAAAGCTTTTCATCAAGCAACGAAGCGAGCGCGATCATGCCAATCCCGGTCGCGCATCGGCCGAAGAATTGGCGGCGTGTGATCAGCCGTAAGTGTTCTTGAGCAGGGTTCGTTGGTCCATTCATAACAGATCAGAGGTCAATGACGAATGACGAAAGAATGTCTAATGCCGAATGACTCCTCCAAATCAAATCGCGGCTTCCCGCTCTCGCCCTGGCTGGACCCTGAATTCGTCATTCGAGCTTGGTCATTCTTTCGTCATTCGGATTTCGTCATTCGTCATTATCCCTTCGTGATCATCTCATCCAGATTCAGCAACACATTCGCGACAACCGTCCAGGCGGCAAGCTCAGCCACATCCATATTCTCCGGCGCTTTGCCCAGTTCGCTGGTCGCCATTTTTTCAGCGGCCTTGCTGTCTTGTTTGAAATTCGCCAGTTCAGATTCATACAACTGGACCAGTCGCTCGACTTCTTTCGCTTGTGGCGGGCGGCCAAGGCAAAGGCGGAAGGCATAGGTCGCGCGTTGTTTCAGATCGCAGTCCGTCTTGGCAGCGACGCGGCGGGCCAGGGCCTGGGCCGCTTCCACGAAGGCGGGATCGTTCAGCGTGGTCAACGCTTGCAGCGGTGTGTTGCTGCGCGAGCGTTTGAGCACGCAAAACTCCCGGCTCGGCGCGTCGAATGTGGTCATGGCCGGATGGGGAAGCGTGCGCCGCCAGAAGGTGTAAAGGGCGCGACGATATTTATCGCCGCCTTTGCTCGTCTCCCACTTCTCCTCATTATAGACGACCTGCCAAAGCCCCTCGGGCTGCGGCGGCATCACGCTCGGCCCGCCCATCTTTGGAGCGAGCAGTCCACTTACCGCCAGCGCCTGATCGCGAATCATCTCCGCCTCCAGCCGCACACGTGATCCCCGCGCAACGAGGCGATTGTAAGGATCCCGTTGATACAATTCTGGCGTCACGTGTGAGGATTGCCGGTAAGTGGCCGACATAACGATGAGCTTGTGCAGGGCCTTCATGCTCCAGCCTTGCTGCATGAACTCCGTCGCCAGCCAGTCGAGCAATTCAGGATGGGACGGCGGCTCGCCTTGCACTCCAAAATCTTCGACCGTCTCCACAATTCCTTTGCCAAAGTATTGCTCCCAGACGCGGTTGACGATCACGCGGGCGGTCAGCGGGTTGTTGGTATCGATGAGCCAGTGGGCCAGACCGAGGCGGTTGAAGGGTTGGTCCCCAGGATAAGCGTGGAATACGGCGGGCGTGCCCGGCGACACCTTCTCGCCTTTGCTCAGGAACCCGCCTCGAATGTGCATGTGCGTCTCACGGGCTTTTTCCATCTCGACCATCACCGAAGTCAATGGGATCGTCTTGTCGAAATCCGATTCCGTTTTGCGCCGGGCAGCCAGTTCATCGCGCACCGTCTTCAACTCCGGCGCGACCGACTCAAAATATTCCTTCAGCCTGGCTCGTTGCTTGTCACTGCGCGCATCCGCCGCTGCACGAAGAATAATTCGCACGTCACTGGGCACCGCTGCCGGCGGACCAACCTCTTCACCGGTTGTGGAGTAAAGGCGAAAGCGCATGATATTCGCCCCCGGTTGCTTGTCACTGTGGCGCAGGGTGAATGTCACCAGTGCACCTTGCGGAAGATCGCGAGGCTCGGCGACCGTGAAATAAGCCGAGCGGCGCGCGCGATTGGTGTGAATCGATGCTCCCACAGCCCAGCCCTGGCCCGTGCCGGCCAGCACGTTGGTGACATCAAAATTCTTTTGGGAGTAATCCGCCGTGACGCCCGTCAACAGGATCGGCTCCGGCCTCTCCGCATCTTTGGCTTTCACCGCCGCTTCAAATTTCGTCAGGACGAACGCTCCATTCTCGTGCCGGCCCAATTCCTTTTCCTCGCCCGTCTCCAGCGCTTCCAGCCGGAAGCCGGTGATTTTGCCCTGCCCGACCGGGGCGGTCACGGTGTAGGTGTCGTTGGATGGATTCGTTCCGGCGGCCAGAATGGATTTGCTTTCTGTTTTTGTCAGGGTTGCGCCGCCCGCCGAAGATAATTCGGAAGGATCGAGCGTCTGCCAATTCGTCAACGCAAGCGTTGTCTTGCGCTCCCACTCGCGGTAGGCGTCGATGACTTCCGGTTTGGCGGCAGCTTCCTTGAAGTTTTTTTCGGCCAGAGCGAGTTCGGCCTGGAGCCTGGTCAATTTGTCGGCTTGAGAGGGCGTCGGCAGTTTCAGGGTTGGTTTTTCGTCCGGCTTGTCCGTGTCAGCGGTGTTATTGAGGAGCGCAAAGAACTGGTAGTACTCCTTGATGGTGATGGGATCGTACTTGTGATTGTGGCATTGCGCGCAGCCGAAAGTGCTGCCCATCCACACGGACATCGTCGTGTTGACCCGATCGATCACGGCTTCGTGACGAAATTCCTCGTCATCGGTTCCACCCTCCGTGTTCGTGAGGGTGTTCCGGTGAAATCCAGTGGCGACCTTTTGATCGCGCGTGGCCTCGGGCAGCATATCACCGGCAATCTGCTCGATCGTGAACTGGTCGAACGGCAGGTCGCGGTTCAGCGCGTTAATCACCCAGTCACGATAGGGCCAAATTGTGCGACGATCGTCCTTCTCATATCCCTGCGTGTCCGCGTAGCGCGCGAGGTCAAGCCACGGCCGAGCCCAGCGTTCGCCGTAACGCGGCGAAGTCAACAGGCGATCCACTACCTTCTCATAGGCATCGGAACTCCTGTCGCCGAGGAACGCGTCCACTTCCTCAAGCGTTGGCGGCAGCCCGATTAAATCCAGGCTGAGCCGGCGAATGAGAGTGGCCCGGTCTGCCTCCGACGACGGCTCCAGCTTTTCCCGCTCCAGCCGCGCCAGCACAAAGCAGTCGATGGAAGTGCGCGGCCAGGTGGCGCTTTTTATTTCCGGCAGTTGCGGGCGCTGCGGTTTTTCGTAAGCCCAATGCTTTTTCTCCTGCACGGCTTCCATCGGCCAATGAGCGCCTTGATCGATCCAGGCTTTCAACAGGTTCAGTTGCTCGGGGCTCAAACGCTCGCCTTTGGGTGGCATGACTTCCTCCGTATCCTCAGTCGTCACACGCTGGAACAAAGGACTCTCCGCGCTTTTGCCCGCGATAACGGAAGGTTTGCCTGAATCCCCGCCCGTCAACACACTGTTCTTGCGATCCAAACGCAAGCCGCTCTTTTGCTTCTTCTCGCCGTGGCACTCGTAGCAACGGCTCTGGAAAATCGGTCGAATGTCCCGGTCAAAATCGAGTTGTCTTTGAGCAACAGAGGATGCCCTGGCGGGCGAGTCTGAGGTCACCTGCGCCCCAGCCATGGCCGTCACACAGCCCGCAGCCAGTCCACAAAAGAATAATCGAAAACCATGCCGCATACGTTGAGAACGATCCACTTTGTGCCACGTCACGTCGAAAAACCAGCAGATCTTTGTTCCTATGGACGTAATAGACACAGTGCATCATCAAAACGCAACTGCTTCCATCGGCAGGCGTGATTAAAAGTGGGTGAACGGGCGACTAGAAAGTCGCCCAACCTGCCGGCTGAAAGCCGGCGCTACGTAGCGCCGGCTTTCAGCCGGCAGGTTGGGGGACTTTCCTGTCCCCAGTTTCAGAGGTACTATCTCACCCACTTTTAATCACACCCTCCATCGGCATCATTGCACTGTGAGCGCGAGGCTTTCCGAATGGCTGTTGAACTCCGGCGCGTACATGCACTGGATTTCCGCAATGCCGGTCTGGTACTGGCCGCGATGCTGGATGCGGGTGGAGTATTCGAAGACGTAAGCGCCTTTGGGCAGGTAATCGATGAAGAAATGGCTGGCCGTGTCGCGCGTGCTCTCATAATAGGCGAGACCGTCCTGATATTTGTAGTGTGAGATGACGTTGACCGGTTCGGTGCCGCTGCCGCGCTGGTCTTTCAGATGGATGTATTCCATGTCGCGATCCACGCGAAGTTCAATGCGCACAACCAGCTCGTCACCGACACCGAGCGCGCCTTTCACCGGCTCCAGCGCCTGTCCCTTCTTCGTGTTGGTCCGGGTGTAGAGCACCTTCTTCAGCTTGAGCGGAGTGCCCTCGTAAGGCGTCACTTTGCTTATGTCTTCCAGGTATTGCCAGTGGACGCTGCCCCACGCGACACCTTCATCAACTTTCTTCACAGTGATTTCGCCGAGCCTGGGTTTGATCTCGGTGGCGGCGAAGCGCTTTTCGTAGAAACCGGTCGCGGCTTCTGCGTGAACCGGGTTGTCGCGTCCCCTCACCCCATCCCTCTCCCCCGCTGGTGGAGAAGGCGTCCGCCGGGCGGGTGACGGGGAAGGCGTTATGTTCATACCGCCTACCGTCACCTCCACCAGCGCGTCGCTCGCGAGCAGGTCCCTGCCGCGGAGCAGCAAAGCATAAACAGCATCGGCGGTCGCTTTGGTCGTTTTCCAATCCTGCGTCTGTTTCTGCTTGAGCAGCCAGACGCGGCATTCTTCGACGGCCTGCTTGTCGCCCATGACTTCGTCGAAGGCCTCGATCATGAGGGCCTGCGTTTCGATGGGCGCGCGATACCACCACCAGCTCAGTTCGGTCTCACGCCAGAACATGCCCATCTCTTCATTCGTCACGCTCCGCTCCTTGATGGACTTCAGGATGTCGGCGGAGGTTGAATCGTTAAAACGGTTAAAGGTGTTAAATCGTTTCAGCGCGAGTGCCAGGTGGCCTTGCGACTGGCGGTTGGCGAGCTTCAGCCAATACTTGCGCGATTGAGCGAGGAAAAAGTCCACGGCTGTCTTGTGAGCGGCGGCAATGGGTTTGTCCTTCAGGAAAAAGCTGCGGCCATAAAGGTAGAGAGCGTCGGTGGCGCTGGGGATGTATTCCTCCGGCTTGGGCAGCCTTTGGATGTCGCGATACTGTTCCTGCATCCAGTTGTCGAGGCGGTTGAGAGAACGGATGGCCGGCGCGGTATTGAGATCGACGCCGAGATGCCTGAGGCGTCCAAAACCGGTGGTGATGTAAAGGGTGATATAATCGTTGCCTCGTCCGCCGGGGAACCACGGCCAGGAACCGTCGGGCAATTGCAACTCGGTGAGTTTTTGCAGGGTGCGATCTGTTTCGTAATTAAGGCGATTGTCATCAAAGAGAATGCCGACATTCTTGCGCGCCTGGCTTTCGGATTGGGACTGGCGATACCATGGCGTCTCCTCGATCAGCACGCTCTTGAGGTCCTCATTCTTTTCCAGCGGACTGTCGAGGGCGGGCGTGTTCTTCCATTGGTCGAAAACTCTCCGAATCTTCGGGTCGGAGTTGGCGATGCTGCGCGCGAGCGCGTTCGCATAAAGCCGGTTGAAAATCTGCTCCGAGCATTCATGGGGATATTCCATCAGATACGGCAGCGCCAGGATCGCGTACCAGGATGGATTGGAAACCATCTGCACGGTGAGTCCTTGATGGCGGAGCGTGTCGGACTTGCCGGACTTGGCCAGTTTGCTGAACTCAAATTTCCGGGTGGCCGGCCCGCGAATGGGCAGCGGCAGCGATTCCGTGACAAAGATGCGGCGCGACAGCACAGGCAGATAGCCTTCCTCGCCATCGGAGACTTTGCCGGTCGAACCGACCGCTTTGTAAGTGAGGAATCCCATCGCATCCGGCACCCGGATGCGCCAGGAATAACTGCGCGATTCCTTGGCCGGAATGTCAAAGTCAAGTTCCGGGCTGGAGTTTGCGAGCGCCTTGTCCGCGGATTGATCGTTAAACGCTTCAGTAAAAGTCAACCGCACCTTCCCGTTCTGTCGCGCGGCGGTCTGGTTCGAGACCTTGACGGTGAACTCCAGCAGATCGCCTTCGCGCAAAAAGCGCGGCGGGTTCGGCTGCACCATCAGGTCCTTCGCGGTGACGGTGTGTCCCTCGAGGAAACCGGAGCGCAGTTTTCCGTCGTGTGCGAAGCCCATGAACTTCCATTGCGTGAGCGCTTCGGGCATCGAAAACGTCATGCGGACAACGCCGTTGCTGTCAGCGGTGAGTTGTGGAAAAAAGAAGGCCGTTTCGTTGAGGTTCTTGCGCGCGGTCACTTGGCTAAGGTCGGGCCCCTTGGCAGCAACGGCGCCACCGGCGCCTGCTTTTTCGCTTTCGTCAGCCAAGGCGTTAGCTTTCATAGCAGACGTAGCAGCCGGCGCGGCTGCTTCCAGGACTGCACCCAAGGCCATTCGCTCCTCGCCAGGCGCAATGCCGCCCTGTGCCCTCCGGCGCGCCCACCCGTATCCCCAAACGTTCGCGACCAGGTCGGGCGGAAACTCGCGGTAACGAAGATCGGCCGCCAGGTAGTTCTGCTTCCACTCACCACGCATGTGCTGAAAATGTTTGGCCGCATTCACGAAGTTTGGCTGCGCAGTGCTATGGTCGTAGCGAAAGACATTGAAGCGTTGCAGCCAGTTGTGGCCCATGAATTGATCGAGCGACTCGTCATAGAGCGCCGCCACCATCTCGGCCACGGCACGCTCCGCACCTCGGAGTTCGGACTTCGAGTTTCGACCTTCGATTATGGCCGTCCACGTCTCCTTCTGGCTCGGACCGAGCCTGGAGGTAAAATGCTCCCACTTGATGTCCAGATTCTTGTTGCTCCACGGCACATCGACGTGGCGCGAGTTGAGGTAGGCGCGGTTCTCCCGCACTTGCGTGACGTGCAGCGTGAATCCGCCGCGCATCGCTTCGTTCACTGCCTGTTTGATTTGCTGTTGTGTCTGGCCCGGTCTGGTCCAGAAGCGCTGCACCATCTGATGGCGATGCTCGACCTCCACGAAAGCCCGGCCCTCGTCATAACCCGTGCCCCACAGCGCCATGAATTCTTCGCCCGGCTCCAGCGACCACTTCGGTCCAGTCAGCAGACTTGGGATGCGGAGAGCCAGCTTCGCCTCGTCCGGTTGGAGCACGCGAATGTCCTGCCGCGCCGTAACGGCTTTGCCAAAGCGGTCCTGCGTTTCGAGCAGCACACGATACACCCCGAGGCCAAGCTTCGCGGACAGCGTTGCGTTGCCTTCTGCGTCGGTGGTGAAACCCTTCTCTTCGACCACGTCGCCAAGTTCCCACCAGGCCGGGTCGGACAAGTCAGGCTTCTCCGGCGTTGGTCCGGGCCGGTAATCGCTGATTTCGCCCAGGTAAGGCCGATGCACCTTGTCCGGCTGCTTGAGCCGATGAATTTTCACCTTGCCCTCGGCGGTTTGCGGCTCGCCGTCGAGCGTTGTGGTGCGCAACTTCAGTTCAACAGGCTTATTCTCGGTTTGCCAATCATCCGCGCGGAGCGTGGCCTGCAACGCGGTGAAACCCACGTGGATGCTGCGCTGATCGGAACGCGTCTCGCCGGCGGTGTCGGTAACGTCCGCGTAGATGCTGAAGTTGAAGGATGCCTCGTCCTTCTCTGAAACTTTTGGGTCTGGCTTTGCGACGAATTCGATTTGGAACGCGCCGTCAGTCCCGGTGGTGGCGGCGCCATGGGAGATCTCCTGGCTGGCGGAGACGGTGCGCACGCTCCAGCGCTGATACCAGCCCCACCAATAGGGCCAGCGCACTTCGCGCACCACGCGCCACTTCACTTTTGCGCCGTCGATAGCCGCGCCCGTGTAGGCTTCGGCCTTGCCCGTCATCGTCACCTTGTCATTGAGCTTCGCGGCGGTCTTCGGCGCATCGAGTGTCACGTGGAACTTGGGCCGTTTGTATTCCTCGACGTTGAAGCTGGCCTGGCCATGTTCGCCACTCGTGACATGGATTCGATACTGACCCGCCAGCCGGTCGCGCGGCGCGGTGAAACTGCCGCTGAACGAACCGTAATCGTTGCACTGGTGCTGGGCCTTTGCGACTTCCTTGCCGTTTGGATCCGCAAACACGACGGTGACACGCCGGCCTGGCAGCACTTCGTAATTGTCCTTGTTTTGGTCCGCGCGCAGGACAATGCCCTTGTATTGGATCGTCTGGCCGGGCCGATAAAGGGCGCGATCGGTGAAGAAGATCGTTTGCGGACGCACTTCGCGCTCCCCACGGTCGTGGTAAGACCAGTACTCGTTCTGTGACGCCAATTCCCTGCCGTTATGGCGTACACGCAGCAGGTAGCCGCGCTGTTCCGTGACATCGTGTTTGAAGAAGCCCTTTTCGTCCGTCTTCACCGGGGCGACGGCGACACGATTGCCCTGGTTGTCGAGATACCACGCGGCGACTTCTGCGCCGTCGATTGGTTCACCCGAATTCGCCTCGAGCACGAACCCTTCGAGGTCACCCGCGCGCGGCCGAACGACCAGCGCCAGGTCACTCACCCAAACGTCGGTATAGGTCACGACGTTGTCTTGCCCGCTAAACGCTGGATCGTGACTGGCGAGCAGGAAATAGAACCCTGGCTTCAGCGTCATTGGCGCGGGCAATTCGACGGTGCGCTCTTTGAAGTCGGGTGTCGGCGGCAGGTTCGTCTGCCACGCGAGGGCCGGCTGTTTGGCCAGAACCTGCCTGCGGTCGTCGTCGTTCAGAGATTCGGGGCGGTTGCGGCGCTTGTCGAGGAAGTCGCTCCAATCCCAGGCCACCGCGCGGAAATAGATGTTCGTGACGTTGCGATAGTGAACGCGAATCGCCGGCCAGGGCGCATTCCAGACCCGCTCGGTCGAGATGCCTGCCGAGCTGGCTTCGATTTCCTGGATGAGATTATGGCAGAGCTTGCCACCGATGCTATCGCGATGGGTGTTCTCGCCGCGTTGCGCCAGCCGCCGCGCTTCCACCAAATCGCCCTCCTGCTGCAGGACGCGCGCCCATTGGTGCAACGCACGCGCGGATATTTCATGGTCGGCCCATCGATCCACGAGTTCTTTCAGCGCGGCCTTGTAACGCTCATTCTTGCTCTCGCCGAACGCGACGTTCCAGCCGTAAACGAGCCGTTCGAGGTCGGCGTCAATGAAAGCTGCCCGGTCGGTGTCCTTCTCATGGAAGCGCAGCAATTCCTGGTAAAGCGCAATGGCCTTGAGCTTCGGCGAGTTGGTGTCGGTCGTTTCGGGTTTCCAGGCCAGAAACTGCTCGACGCTGCCGAAGACCGGACTTTCGGCGGAAATTTCAAACGCATCCTGTGGATTGGCGCCCGCCTGCTCGCCGGCGCTGTAAAACTTCAGAGCCTCATACGCTGTGAAGTCGTAGAGCGTGGGCCGGTAGGCATCGGGTATCGTCCCCTTTTGCAGCAAGGCATCATAAGCCGAAATCGGCGTCTTCTTCAGCACATCGCTGGCAGCCAGCGCGCTTTGAAAATGCTTGTCGATTTCGGCGAAGAGGCGCGGCAGGTCCCAAGTGGTGAAATCCTTGCCCGGCGCCTGAGCCGTCGCCGTGCGTTGCAGGAAACGCCAGCGGTTGTTTTGGAAGTAGTGCCAGTACCAGTTCGCCAAAATCGTTTCCAGCAGCGGCTTCATTTCCGGCGCTGCTTTGGCCATTTCGGCCTCCATGCGAGTGATTTTTTCCTCCGGCTTGTTACCTTGAATGGTTCCTTCCAGAACGATCTTGCGGGCGATGGCTTTGACGGCTTCGCCGTAGGCCTTTTCCTTTACCGCATCCCGGATGATGGGTTCCAATGCCTCGATGGCGGTTTTCGGAAGCCCCTTTTGCACAGCCTCCTCAACCTGCTTCCACTGCGCGGCACGCGTGGCGGCGCCCAGCGAGAGAGGAAGAATGAGGCCAGCCACGATAATCAGCGTTTTGTAATTCAGGCTTATCGTCATAATGGACGCGCGTTCATCGTCTATGTCCAATCCATCAGACGGGAAAACGCCGCCGCCTGCTCCAGGGCAGGATGCAGGAAATGCTCGCTGATTGCGAAGGATTTATTGCGAAGCAGCAGGACTTTTTCGAGGAACCAGGCTAACGCCTTTCGGGAATTCAGGCAGGGGTTGTCCCGGAGGGACAACCGACAATAGCCCGGCGTTTCAACGCCGGGTTGAGCCGACAATACAGACAAGTCCCTATAAGGGACGGCAGAAATTTCAACTCTTAAACCTGATCTTCTTTCGTCCCTCCGGGACTCGGTGGTCTTTGAACCGCACCACCCGGCGTTGAAACGGGGCTATTTTCACGATGTCCCTCCGGGACAAGGGACGGCCAATTCCCGAAAGGCATTAGGCCGAGGGCGGCAGTGCGCGGAAAAGTCTTAGAACACTCGTTTCGCCGGCCCATCCGCGTTGTCCTGCAGGGATCGATACAGCTCGGCAATGCGCTCCAAATCGATACCGGCGGGCTTGTGGTCCAAAAGCCATTTCAAATCCTGACGCGCTCCAGGACGATCCCCAACCTGCAATCGAACACGGACGCGATCCAGACGTTCACTGGGCGCGTCAGGAGACAGCGCGACAATGACATCCAGATAACGCAGCGCGTTGGCGGCCGATTCCGCGCGCTGAGAGACGCCGAGGAGATTGCGCAACATGCGAATGATGATGTCGCGTTTGGTGGCAGGCTTGAAGTGCTCGCTGGAGAGCGGGAGGCCAGTCTGACGCGCCACCATGTCCTCGGCCTCGTCACGGGTCAGGAACGTGCCGCCGTCGAAGACATCGATAAGCTGCTCGGCGCCCTTGGCCGGTGTGTGCTTTACCATGAAGTGGCCGGGCAACGCCACGCCGCTCACTTTCTCCAATCCGATGCGCCGCGCCAGTTCCAGGAAGAGCACAGAAAGAGTAATGGGGAGTCCCTCCCGATCGTCGAGCGCTTCATTGATGTAGCTGTTCGCGCGGTTGTAATAGTCGGTGCGGCTGCCGTGAAACCCATTTTCGGTGAACAGATATTTCGTCAAGGCCGCCAGTCGGACCGCATCATCGGCTTGCGGCGGCAACCTCCCCGTCAGTTCCCGGGCCATCTCTTCCAGTTGACCTCGGTAGGCCTCGACGTCCACGTCAGGATTGTCCAATTTCGAAACCAGCAACGCCGCATGGAAGAGGTCGATTTTTTCCTCCGGCCCATGCAGGACCTCCAACAACTCCGCCTGGACGGCCTGCAGATGCACAGCCAAAGCCAGCTTGCGCAGTCGCGCGGCTTCCCGCTCCAATTGACGGGCGCGTTCTGCGAGAATCGATTGGCCGGCCTCAGCGTGCGGTTGGAGGGCGGCGATGATTTCCGTTTCGGATTTCCCGTCCAGTTGCGCGACTTGCTCCGTCAGGGCGGCGGTCACGGTCGCCGAGGTCGATCCGGCGAGGTTGGTTCCGATTTGAAAATCCTTGAAGGTCGCCCGGGTGTCACGGAACTTTGCCAACCCGGCCTTGCCGCCAGAAAGTTGGTTGTCCATCGATTCGATGGTGAGCTGCCCGTTGACGTAGCAGAGAATCTTTTCTGGCTCGAGGCGCACTTTGATCGTGTTCCAATCGCCGGGACGATAGTGCTGGCTGGGCACCGTCTGAAGAATCGTCCAGGTAAAGACATCCGGGCCATCGAAGCGCGTCAGACGCAGTTGCCCGGCCGTGGGATAAAAGCCGTAGTGCGCGTCTGCGCCATCGGCGGCGAAGATCAATCCGGCTGCGCCCGATTCGTCCTCGAGCCGAACCGTGACTGCAATTTCGCAGGGCGGCTTGGAAACGGGCTTTTGCGAAAGACAAATGGAGCGCCCGCCAAAGCCCTTGCCGGCGCCTTCAACCTGAATGCGGCCGGCTCGCTGCGTCCAGCGCGCGCCCATCAGAGGAGTCCATTCCCTGGGATTGAGCGCTCCAATCGTCAGCCAGCGTTCCATGGGGACAGGATTTGGCTTTTGCAGGAGCGGCTTCAGGGCGTTAATCGGGATGGCGAAGCCGAGGTTGGGCGTGATGACGGATTTTATGTTCAGCAGGCCGTGAACGCGCCCGTGCATGTCGAGTAACGGGCCGCCGCTGTTGCCCGATTCGATCGGGATGGCCAGTTGAATCATCTCCAGACCATCGAAATCGCGTTTGGCCGAAACCACCCCCTGCACGATGCTGCGGTCCAGTCCGAGGGGATTGCCCATGGCCACGACGCTGGCGCCTTGCTTGAGCGCATCGGAATCACCCAGCGGCAGCGCGGGAAGATTGCTGGCCTCGATGCGCACGACGGCGAGATCCAGCTTGCGATCCCAGGCGTGGACCTCGCTGACTTCATAACGTCTGCCGTTGGACAATTGCACGGCGATGGGGCGAGCCTCTCCGATGACATGAAGGCTCGTGGCAATGAGCCCGTTCGACGATACGATAAAGCCGGCGCCGATCCCGTCCTCTTTCCCTTCACGGCCAAAATGCGAGATGATGACCACCCCAGGCCGGGCGATCTCCGCCAGGGCTTCGACTGTCTTTTCCTTTCTCTCTGGCGGCGGGACTTGCGTCCTGTGCTTTTTCGACGGCGAATTCTTCTCCGCTGCAGCAGCAAACCCTGTCGCGGCTATGGCGAAGACGAACATCACCAGCAGTCCATTTCGCGCCCGAGTTGCCAGACTTCGTTGCATGCTGCGGATTGTCGCACCAAATCCACTTCTGTCAGTGCTTATCTTGCGCAGCAGGATTGAAAAGAGGTGTGGAGAAAAAGGAAGGTGGGCTTTGGTTGAAGGTTGTTGAAGGTATATCTGAACGTGCCGCCCCGATGGGCTCAAGATTCTCTGGCATGTTCCACCCTATAAACATTTCACCCCGCCGGGGTTGAAGTTATCGCTGCACTGGAAACATTCACTGGCCCCAGAGGGGCACCATGTTTATAGCGTCGCCCGAAAAGCAAAAAGCTCCAGGCGGAGCGGCATTGCATCAAAACGTGGTTGCCTAGAGCGGTTGCCAGAATTCATTTCCGATTGGCAACCTATTGGACATCCTGCGCGTCGCAGACCCGCGCTCCCGGAGCGCGCCTCTGTGAGGCGCAGCAGCCTTGGCTCTTGGTTTGGTCGGAAATTATTTTTGGCAACCGGTATAGGCCCAGCCGACAGGAACCTCGGAACTTCCGGACCAGCCAGAGAATTCATCGCTCGACTCGTCGAAGGATTCTGGAGGGTTGAAGAACCCTTGTGCGCAATCAGAGGAATCTTGTGCGCGATCAGAGGAATCTTGTGCCCGGTTAGAGGAACGCTGGGAAGAGATTGAGGGTTCCAAAAAAGAGATGGAGTAACCCTGCGAACGCTCGGACCAACCCTTAAGAACAGACAGCGAAACCTTCTGCATGCACGGAACCTGCTCAAAAAGAGACAGATGAAGCGCGGGATTCAACACAGAAGCCTTGTTCAGCCACAGAGTGAGACAGTCCGACCCTGGAGCGGCTTTCCTTATGCATCGCAACCTACGCGGCGACAGCAATGACGCTGTTGCCTGAAGAAAGGTATAGTTATGCCCGAATCCACACCCACGCCGCAGCCCCAGCCCGAGAAGCCCAAAGCCACTCGCGGCATCATCAACCAGAAACTCCAGGACGCCTTGGACAAGGCTGGCCTCGTTGCCATAACGGCCACCCAAACCGGACTACGCCCCGCTTCTGGCCAAACGCGACATCACCGGCGAGTTCCTCACGGAATTCCAAAGCGACATCACGGCCTGCAAGGCGCGCATCGGCAAAGCCATTGATCTCACCAGCGACATCCGCAACGCCACGGAAGCCGAAGGCAAAGCTCAAGGCAACCTGATCGCGGCACTCAAAGAAGTGCAAGCCGCCGCCAAACAGAAATACTCCCGCTCCACCCCGGCGCAGATGAAAGATTATTTCGTCGGCGAAAAACTCGACGCCAGCCGCGCGACCCTCGTACAAGCCGCCGACAGCGCCGCCGAAAAACTCAAGACCGACACGCTGCCCGGCATCGACGCCGCCAAGATTGCCAACCTGAAAACGTTGCGCGATGCCTACGTTGGCGCCAATGCCGCGCAAAGCGACGCGCAATCCAAAGCCAGCAGGGAACGCGACAGCATTGAAGCCGACGTGAAAAGCATCACCGACCGCCGCGTGCAAATCCAGTTGGCCGCCGACGCCGAGTGGCCTGCCAGCAGCACCAGCAATGCTCCCATCCCCCGCGAATTTCAGTTGCCGCCCGACCGGCCCTTCAGCGGATAGAGAACGCGAAAGCCGAAGCAGAAAGAGAGGCCAGGTCTGGCCTGTCTTTTTTTGTGCATAACGATGGACACCGGCGTGCGAGCGTGCGACTCGCCGCGCTTTTTATTCTCCCGTTGCTATGAAAAAGAGATACTTGCCCTACACCTGGATAGAGAACGGCCAGCGGGCCAACTCAAAGTCCCGCACCTTGTGCGTGATGATGAACTCGGCACGCTCGACCTTGCCGTGCCGAATTCGGTCGTGGTCCATGCCCAGTCATTCCCATCCGCCTTTCACGCCTTAGGCGGCAGGATAAGCGGCTTGCGACGGGCACGGCAGAATTCACGATAGCGATCCTGAAGGGCATCCAAAAGTACATCACGGCTGATCCCAGGTCTGCGAGCCAACGCGTCTTGCAACAACCGCTCAAACGTCGCGACGCGATGGACCTTTTCCTCCGGCGGACAGGTCAGTTTTTCGTACAACGCTTCCAGGAGCCGCTGCAGTTCAGGACTCATGAAAGACTTCGCACATGACGGCCTCGCGTCGCTCCGGCGTCATCGTCCCATGCCACAGCGCGCGTCGATCTTTCAAGTCCTGGACTGCCATCGCGACAAGCTCGGCCGTGGCCTTGTCTGGAAAATCGGGACTTTGGGTGGCCAACGACACCCAGCCGCCCACGTGCTCCAATTCATCCAGCAAGTGCGCGTGCTCGGCCAGTCGCTCGGGCGTGGGCTGGTCGACCAAATGCCGCTCTTCCCAGGCGCTGAGTTGGCGGCACACGTCGTACCAATCTTCGACCTGAGCTTTGAAGTAACGCATGAGGCGTGTGACCAAGCCACTCCCTAAATCCGTAGGCTCGGCCAGCGGAACAGTCAATGTGTTCGCAGGCATAAATCGACTATCGTAGATCAATCCTCAGCTGGCAAGGCGCGTCTCCTGGAGTTCCCTCCCATCAAGGTCAAGGGTAGAGTAGGCGAAGTGGAAGGAGGCGGATTGAACTGACCGCAGTTGTCAGTGCCGCCCCTTCCACCTCGCCCCTCATCAAACCGGACGAACGGGTTTCCCGTATCCGGCTTTCCGAGT
>Ga0137465_1000084_pt1 | contig 81607 bp, 47 predicted proteins | sample EasRivERMGT828_2_FD_104906 | JGI IMG/M metagenome (GOLD analysis project Ga0137465, IMG submission 104906) | Soil microbial communities from meander-bound floodplain in the East River, Colorado, USA - East River MetaG ERMGT828_2 | ecosystem: Environmental > Terrestrial > Soil > Floodplain ... | reverse complement strand
TCGAATGGAAATTTACGCGTGAGGACCTCTCCAAGCTCATGCAACGGCTGGAGTGGCGCTCAGAATCCCTGAGCGCGCTGGCCGCCTGAAGAATACGTGAGTGAACTTATGAAACGGCCCACTTAGCCCTGAGGGCTGACGGACATAAGCCGGGAATAACTCTTCCTCGCTCTGAAGATGGCCGGACAGAGTAAGATTAAGAATCGGAAAGTTTCGTTCTGCTTCGATGCGCGTTCTATAAAGCTTGCGACACACCGCACTGCGTGGCACAAACTGCGCTATGCCCGTACGACTCGCAAAAATCCTGATCGCCGACGATCAAGCCGACGTTCAGGAGGCATTGCGCCTTCTTTTCAAAGCGGAAGGTTATCAGACGGAGACGGTCAACTCCCCTCTTCGCTTGCTGGAGGTTTTGGGCACGACCGATTTTGATTTGCTGTTGATGGACCTCAATTACACCCGCGACACCACCTCCGGCCAGGAAGGTTTGGACTTGTTGGCGAAGGTGCAGGCCCTGGACAGCACCTTACCGGTGATCGTGATGACGGCCTGGGCCAGCGTGGAGGTGGCGGTCGATGCCATGCGACGTGGAGCGCGCGATTTCATTCAGAAACCCTGGGAGAACACACGTGTCGTGACAATTGTCCGAACTCAGATTGAACTGAGCCGCGCGTTGCGCGAAGGTCGAAAGCTTGCGGCGGAGAACCAGGTGCTGCGTGGCCGGTTTGCGCCCTCGCTGGTCGCCGAGTCGCCGGGCATGCGACCGGTCCTCGATCTGATCGCGCGCGTGGGTCCCTCCGACGCCAACATTCTGATCACCGGCGAAAACGGAACGGGCAAAGGTTTGGTCGCGCATTTGCTCCACGCGGCTTCCGCGCGCGCCACCCGGCCCTTTGTCACCATCAACATGGGCGGCCTTTCGGACGGGGTGTTTGAAAGCGAATTGTTCGGCCACGTAAAAGGGGCTTTCACGGACGCAAAGGCCGATCGCATGGGCCGCTTTGAACTTGCCGAAGGGGGAACGCTGTTCCTGGATGAAATTGCCAACGTACCTCTGGCCCAGCAAACAAAGCTGCTGCGCGTGCTGGAAGCCGGGGAATTCGAGCGGGTCGGTTCCTCCAAAACCAGGAAGGCAGACGTGCGCCTGATTGCCGCCACCAATGCCGACCTCCGCGCGGAAGTGGCGGCGGGGCGGTTTCGCCAGGATTTGCTCTTCCGTTTGAACACAATCGAAATCCATCTGCCACCCTTGCGCGAGAGGCGCGAGGACATTCCATTGTTGGCGCAACACTTCTTGCGCCAGCATTGCCAGCACCACCGCAAGGAACCGGGCGGCTTCGATGTGAACGCTGGCCAGGTCCTGCTCAACCACTCCTGGCCCGGGAACGTGCGCGAATTGGATCACGTCGTCGAACGCGCGGTATTGATGGCGCGGGAAAATCTGGTGCGGGCCAGCGACCTGGGCCTTCATGTTGTCGGCGGCCCGGCGCCGCAACTGGACGACATGAGCATCGAAGAAGTGGAGCGATTCTTGATCAAGAAAACCCTGGCGCGATTTGATGGCAACGCCAGGAAGGCGGCGGAAGTCCTCGGCCTGAGTCGCAGTGCGTTTTACCGGCGCCTGGAGAAATATGGGCTTTGAACTCCCCACAGAGGCTCAGAGGCACAGAGTCGAAGATGAATTAGTTTTCTCTGTGTCTCCGTGCCTCTGTGGCAAATCTTCGTCCAGTGGCAGCGCGTGACCCGACCCGCATCCAAACGAATCGGTTTCGAGCATCGCATCCTGTTCCTGGCGTTCTGCACCGGTCTGCCCGGCACCGTGGTCGCCTTGTGGTTGCTCTGGGGCAGCGACTTCACAACCAGAACACAATGGACGGTGAGCGTTCTCATTCTCACCTTCTGGGTCGGTTTGGCCTATGCCGTTCGGCAGAAGGTTCGTTTTCCGTTGCAAACGATCTCCAATCTTCTCTCGGGCATACGCGAAGGCGATTTCTCAACACGCGCTCGGGGTGCGCGTCGTGATGATGCCCTGGGCGAAGTCGTTGCCGAAGTCAACATGCTGGGCGAAACCTTGCGCGAGCAGCGCCTGGGCGCGCTGGAAGCAACTGCGCTGCTGCGGACCGTGATGGCGGAGATTGACGTGGCCGTGTTCACCTTTGATGCCACACAACGGCTTCGGTTGGTCAATCGCGCGGGAGAACGGCTGCTGGCCCGCTCCGAAGAGCAGTTGCTCGGACGCACGGCGGCGGAACTTGGTTTTGGGGAATGCCTTCAAGCCGAAACCGCGCGCACGATCCAGATGAGCTTTCCTGGCGGCATTGGCCGGTGGGGGATGCGTCGAAGCAATTTCCGGCAAGGTGGTCTCCCGCATCAGTTGCTGGTGCTCACCGATCTGAGCCGTGCTTTGCGTGATGAGGAGCGACAGGCATGGCAGAGGCTGGTCCGCGTGCTGGGCCATGAACTGAACAATTCGCTGGCGCCCATTAAATCCATCGCCGGAAGTTTGGAAGGGCTGGTGACCTCTTCGCCACGCCCCGCCGATTGGGAGGAAGACATGCAACGGGGCCTGAACATTATTTCCGGGCGCGCGGAGTCGCTCACCCGCTTCATGGAGGCTTATGCCAGGCTGGCTCGTTTGCCTGCCCCACGCTGCCAGCCGGTGAAGGTGGGAGAGTGCATTCGCCGCGTCGTCACTTTGGAGCCACGGATGTCAATTGCCATCCAACCGGGTCCAGCCATAACCATGGAGGCGGACCCCGATCAGTTGGATCAACTCCTCATCAATCTGATCCGCAATGCGGCTGATGCTGCGTTGGAAACGGGCGGTAGCGTCCGGATCGGCTGGAGGAAGGTGGCTGCTTATGTCGAAATCTCCATCGAAGATGACGGGCCAGGCCTTTCGAACACGGCCAATCTTTTCGTTCCGTTCTTCACCACGAAACCGAAAGGTTCGGGCATCGGTCTGGCGTTGAGCCGGCAGATTGCCGAAGCCCATGGCGGCATCCTGACTTTGGAGAACCGCCAGAGCGGACATGGTTGCCAGGCTCGATTAAGACTGCCGCTTAATCAGTAGCCTACCTCCTCCGTCCCACTGGTGGGAAAGCTCTTTCCCGATAGCGAACGGAAATCCCATTGGACTACGGCCCCATTGGCCGCGGCCATTCTCGCACGTCGGAGAAAAAGCTTTGAAAATGAACCAGATTCAGCATGGTCATTCGTCAATTCAAAGTAGGCATCGTGGGGTGGCACACAGTCTGCGAAAGGAACTTTGGAAACACGTTGGATGGATTCAACGACGACTCAAAACGAATACGTGCTCAAATGCCAGTCATCTCAAAATTCTACGGGATTATAATTCGGATGCTGTTTGCCCGCGCACTGACAGCTCGGTTTCACGCCACGTATGGCGAAACCGAATTGGTGGTGCGTATTTCGCCTGTTTCCATCATCCAGGGGGACGCGCCGGCGCGCGTGCGAAGCCTGGTGCTCGAATGGGCGAAACAACACCAGGCCGAACTGCTCCAGGATTGGGACCGATGCGCTCGCGCGGAAGTCCCGATGCCAATCACACCTTTATCCTGATATGGATATCGCGCGTCCCGACCAAGCACGAAAACGCCGCCGCCGACGGATGCTTTTTGCAACCTTGACCGTGGCGGCCATCGGACTAATCACCGCCGGTCTTTCCCAACTCAAACCCGCCGCGCCGTCCGTGGAGAAGAGTTCCATTTGGACGGACACGGTGAAGCGCGCCACGAGCGAAAACCCGATGCTGCGCCAGGTGCGTGGCAATGGAAGCCTGGTGCCGGAACAGATCCAGTTTGTGCAGGCCGACACCGATGGACGCGTGGAGCGGATCCTGGTTTTGCCCGGGGCCGAGGTCAAGGCGGACACGATTCTTCTGGAGCTGAGCAATCCCGAATTGAAGCAAGCAACCTTCGATGCGGAATGGCAGGTCAAGGCGGCCGAAGCCCAGCGCACAAAGCTCAAGGTGCAATTGGACAGCGAGCGACTGACCCAAAAAGCAGCCACAGCGACTCTGAAATCTGAATACGAACAAGCCAAGCTTGAGGCCGAAGCGGATCACGTTTTGGCCGAACAAGGGTTGGTCCCGAGTCTGATGGCCAAACGCTCGCAAGCCAAAGCCGATGATTTAGGCTCGCGCTTGTCGATCGAACAGGAGCGTTTGAAAATCAGCGAAGAGTCCACTGTGGCTCAGTTGGCTGCTCAACAAGCGGAGTTGGAAAAGGCCAAAGCGTTGCTGGCGCTCAAGCAGACACAAGTCGGCGCCCTCCAGGTCCGCGCCGGCATCGAGGGCGTTCTGCAACAGATCGGCGATACATTTACTCTGCAAGTCGGCCAGCGAGTCACTCCCAGCGCCACGCTCGCCAAGATCGTTCAACCGACCCGGCTCAAGGCGGAGATTAAAATCGCTGAGACGCAAGCCAAGGACATTCTCATCGGCCAGGTTGCCTTCGTCGATACGCGCAACGGCGTCATCCCCGGCAAAGTTATTCGTGTCGATCCCGCGGTGCTAAACGGCACGGTGACGGTGGACGTCAAATTGGAAGGACCCCTCCCTAAAGGCGCGCGGCCCGACTTGAGCGTCGATGGCACGATCGAATTGGAGCGGCTTGATGACGTCCTGTACGTGGGGCGTCCCGTTCAAGGCCAACCCGAAAGCACGGTGGGAATCTTCAAGCTCATTAACGGCGGCAGAAGCGCCGTCCGGGTCTCCGTCAATCTGGGCCGCAGTTCCGTCAGCACGATTGAAGTTTTGCAGGGACTGCAAGAGGGGGATCAGGTAATCCTTTCGGACATGTCCGCTTGGGATGCGCATGAACGAATACGACTGAATTGATTTATGTCAGTTGTCAGTTGTCAGTTGTCAGTTGTCGATGTCGTCTTCGGGCGAAGGGGGAACCAAACGGCCAATCGACTTGAGGTAGCTGTTCAACTTGGGGCTAAGTTCATCAAGAAGTGGCTTGAGCTTCGCAACGGTTTTCTGCGTGAGGAGTCCTCGGCGATAGCCCCGGCGCAGCCAATGCTTGGTTTCGTTCAGCGATCCGCGCGCGTTTCGCACGAACCGACGGTTGTCAGCATAAGAGCCACGCCCTACTCCCTCAGCAATATTGGCTCCGATGCTATCCGCGGATCGGACGATCTACGCGCCAATAGTGCTTTTAGGGAAGTGCTGCCAGCCAAGGGCTGTATCCCAAATCGCGTCTGCGATTTCCTCCGACAGTTTGTAAACGCGAAGGTTCTCAAAGTTTGTTCTCATAGGCTTATGGCCGTTCTTCTAGCCAAACGCTGCCTCATTTGCCAGCAACTAACCACTGACAACTGACCACTAACCACTGACCACTGACAACTGACATGCAACAAGACCCTCTCATCAAGCTGGACGGCATCAAAAAAGTCTTCTTCACCGACGAGGTGGAGACACACGCGTTATCGGAAATCCATCTGACCATCGGCAAGGCAGAGTACGTGTCGATCGCGGGTCCATCGGGCTGCGGCAAGTCCACGCTCCTTTCCATCCTTGGGCTGCTCGACACACCGACGGAAGGCAGCTATACGCTCAACGATCAGGCCGTCGCGAATCTTGATCACGGCCAGCGCGCCCGTATCCGCAACAAGGAGATTGGGTTCATTTTCCAGAGCTTCAACTTGATCGGCGATCTGACCGTCTTCGAAAATGTCGAACTGCCGCTGACCTATCGCGGCATGAGCGCAGCCGAACGCAAGGAATCCGCCCTGCGGGCGCTGGAGCGCGTCGGCATGGGCCATCGCATGAAGCATTATCCGTCGCAGCTCTCCGGCGGACAGCAACAGCGTGTGGCAGTCGCCCGGGCACTGGGCGGCAAACCGAGCATCCTTCTCGCGGACGAACCGACAGGCAATCTCGATTCCAAGAATGGCGAAGCGGTGATGGAACTCTTGCGCGAACTGCACCGCGAGGGCGCGACGATTTGCATGGTGACACACGACCCGCGCTTTGCCCGCCACGCGGATCGGCAGATTCATCTCTTTGATGGGCGCGTCGTGGAGGAGAGCGTTGAGAAGGTGGCGGATGATAAGTGACGAGTGGCTCAGAATGCTCCCATGCATACGCTCATCCAGGATTTTCGCTTCGCAGTTCGGATGCTCCTGAAGAATCCGGGCTTCACCGCCGTGGCTGTGCTGACACTCGCGCTCGGCATTGGCGCGAACACGGCGATTTTCAGCGTCGTTCGTTCTGTATTGTTGCGCCCGCTTCCGTTCAAAGACCCGGATCGGCTGGTCATGGTTTGGGAACGCAGTGTCAAAAAGGGTTACGAGATGAATCATGCCGGGGTCGCGACGTTCCTCGACTGGAAGGCAGAGAACAGTGTCTTTGAATCGATGGCGGCATTTGGCATCGACGAGGCACTCAGCCTCACTGGAGATCACGAGCCAGAGCGCCTCAACGCTGTGCCTGTTTCGGCAAACCTGTTCGAGGTGCTCGGCGTGAATCCAACTCTCGGTCGAACATTTCGCGTCGAAGAAGAAACGCCGGGCGGCGACCAGGTGGTCATCCTGAGTCACGGGCTTTGGCAACGGCGATTTGGCTCCGACCCGAACCTCGTTGGTAAAACAATCTTGCTGGACGGCAGGAGTTACCTTGTCATCGGCATCATGCCGCCCGGTTTTGTCTTTCCGGGTATGACGGGCGTGCTCTACGGATTTTTCTTCAGCAAACCGGCCGATGTCTGGATTCCGCTCGCGCTGCCCGCCGAACTGTTGCGCAATCCTTCGGGGGTTTCGCAGCCTACAACAAGTCGCAGCTCCCACCTCCTTGAAGTCGTGGCGCGTCTCAAACCGGACACAAGCCTTGCGCAAGCCGGCGCCGAGATGGATGCCATGATGCAGCGAATTGCCCAGGCGAATCCGGGCGAGGTGATGGGCGATCATGCCAAAGTCATTCCTCTGCGCGAACAGAGCGTCGGAACCGTCCGCTCGGGATTGCTCGTGTTGCTGGGCGCAGTGGCGTTCGTGCTTCTCATTGCGTGTGCCAATGTCGCGAATCTGCTCCTGGCGCGCGCCGCCTCACGGCAAAAGGAAATCGCCATCCGTGTCGCGCTGGGCGCAAGCCGCTTGCAAGTCATCCGTCAACTGCTCACAGAGAGTGTGCTGCTGGCGTTGCTCGGTGGCGCGCTTGGAACTTTGTTCGCATTGTGGAGCACCGATTTGTTTGCCAGCCGTGTCGGCGACACCATCGCACTCACGACTCACGGTTGGAACAACATTCGCATCGATCGCCAAGTCCTCGGATTCACACTGCTAATCTCGCTGACAACCGGAGTCATATTTGGACTCATGCCGGCCCTACAGTCCGCCACACCGAACCTCAATGAATCGCTGAAGGAAGGCGAACGCGGTTCGACCGAGGGTTTTCGGCGCAGCCGCCTTCGAAGTTCGCTCGTCGTCACGCAAATCGCGCTGGCGATGATGCTGCTCACCGGTGCCGCGTTGATGTTGCAGAGCTTCCTGCGCTTGCAAGCAGTGAATCCGGGATTCGATGTCAACCGCGTCATTACAATGCAATTGAACCTGCCGGAATCGCGGTACACCAATCAACAGCACCGCGCAGTGTTTTTCCAACAGCTCACGGAACGGTTCCGTTCGCTGCCCGGGGTGCAATTCGCCGCCGCCACAGCCCAGCTTCCGTTGTCCAGCGATGTGGGCAACACTACGATCGAAGTCGTGGGTCGTCCCCTCCCGCCTGGCCAATGGGACGTCACGGATTTCATCAGCGTCACGCCGGAGTATCTGAGCGTTATGCAGATTGCCTTGCGTGCCGGTCGTTTCATCGAGAAGCATGACACAGAAGAGTCGCCACCCGTTTGCGTGATCAACCAGACCACGGCCAACCGTTACTTCGGGAAGGACGATCCTATCGGCAAGAAACTGAAACTTGGTATCAACAGCTTTACTCCCGAAATCGTCGGCGTAGTGCGTGACGTGCGGCAGCGAAGCCTCGACTTCGACAGTCTGCCTCCCTCAATCCAGAAGCTGACGAGCTCACAAGTATATGTTCCCTACGCACAGACTGCTCTCTGGCCGAGAATGACGGTCGTGGTCCGCGCGTCGTCCGCTCCGATGGCTCTGGCCAATGCGTTGCGGGCTGAAGTCAGGGCGCTCGATAAGCACCTGCCCGTTTCCAAAGTGCGAACGATGGAAACGGTCCGCGGTGATTCCATCGCGCAACCGCGTTTTCGCGCGCTGCTGATTGTGCTGTTTGGAGCGGTGGCCCTCGCGCTGGCAACCATCGGAATCTACGGAGTCATGGCCTATTCCGTCGCGCGGCGCACTCACGAAATCGGTGTGCGGATCGCGCTCGGCGCACAGAACAGCGATGTAATGAAGCTCGTGGTCCGCCACGGAATGTCCCTGACTGCAATCGGGCTGGCCATAGGCCTTGCTGGCGCGTTCGCGTTGACACGGCTTCTGTCGGCAATGCTCTATGGCGTCAGTGCGACCGACCCGCTCACCTTTGCGGCGGTGCCGCTTGCCCTGGCGGGAGTGGCGTTCTGCGCCTGCTATCTGCCCGCGCGCCGCGCCACCAAGATCGATCCGATGGTGGCGCTTCGCTATGAGTGACGCTCGTTAAATCGTTGAACCGTTGAATCGTTAAACCGTGATTCGTGATGCGTGAGACGTGACTGAATATCGACCACTGACAACGAACAACTGACCACTAACAAATCGCATGATCAAACTCCGCAACATCGAGAAGGCTGTTAAGACCAAAGCCGGTGCGCTCTACATCCTTCGCCAGATCAACCTCGACATCGGCGAGGGCGAGTTCATCACCATCATGGGGCCGAGTGGCGCGGGCAAATCAACGCTGCTGGCCATCCTCGGCCTGTACGACAGCGCCTGGGAAGGTGAATACTTTCTCGAGGAACAACCGGTTCACCAACTCGCGGCCAGGGAACGCGCCGCTCTGAACAAGCGCCATGTCGGCTTTGTCTTCCAACAATTCCATCTGCTCGAAGACCTGACCGTGGCGGAGAACCTCGACATTCCGCTCTCCTATCGCGATATCAAACGGTCCGAACGTCAAGGTCTGGTGGCGGACACACTCGACCGCTTCGGCATCGTGGCCAAGAAGGATTTGTTCCCGAACCAACTCTCGGGTGGCCAGCAGCAACTCGTGGCCGTGGCCCGCGCCATCATTGCCAAGCCGACTTTGCTCCTGGCCGACGAACCGACGGGCAACCTGCACACCGATCAGGGCCGGGAGATCATGGAGCTTTTCAAGAAGCTCAATCAGGAAGGCACGACCATCATTCAAGTCACACACTCGGAAACCAACGCGGCCTACGGCAACCGCATCATTCGACTGCGTGATGGATGGATGGAGAAATGAGATGTTAGTTGTCAGTCGTCAGTGGTCAGTTGATCAGGGCTACGACCACTGCCGCAACTGACCACCGACAACTAACAACTGACACATATGCAAGATTTGCGTTTTGCCTTCCGCCAATTACTGAAGAATCCCGGCTTCACCGCCGTGGCCGTGCTTACGCTCGCGCTGGGCATCGGCGCCAGCACCGCGATTTACAGCGTCGTCAATACGGTGTTGCTAAATCCGGTTCCAGGGACCGAGCCGGATCGCCTGATTCAGATCGGCGAACGGAGTCACGGTAACAAAGATGAGTTCAGGTTCGGCGGGGTGACAACGCATGCGCTGGACGTTTTGAGAACGAACGAAGAATTCTTTTCGGATGTCGTTTGGATGGAAGGCTTGTATCTGGAAAGGAAGACCGAGGATTTCATCGAGGGAATCGGTGGAACGATGGTCTCGCCGAATTTCTTCACGCAGTGGAACATCAAACCGATTCTTGGCCGGACTTTCTTCAAGCATGAAGCGGTTCGCGTGCTGGACTACAAGTCCCTTGATCGCGACGCCGTCATGGTGGCGAGCTACTCGTTATGGCAATCCCGGTTCGGCGGGCGGGCGGACGTGCTCGGCCAGACCATTGAGGCCAACGGTCGCACGTTTACAATCATAGGTGTCATGCCGCGTCATTTTCAGTTTCCGGGCGGCGCACGTCCGACCTTCTGGATACCGGTAGAGAATTCCAACCCACACGAAGACCTGGCCAACATCAAAATGTTTGTGCGGCTTAAGCCGGGCGTCACGGTCGAGCAGACCCAGGCAATGCTGGATGTAGTGGCGCGCCAGTTATCGCAGGCGCATCCGTCGATCTACGACAGCGAGTGGCGCCGGCGAGGCGGCGGCTTTGCCCTCCTGAGCCGTCCGCTGCGTCATGAGTTCACGCAAACGCATTACGGCGCCCATGATCTCCAACGGACTTTGTTCGGTTTGCTGGCAGCGATTGGTTTTGTGCTGTTGATCGCTTGCGTCAACGTCGCAAACCTGATGCTGGCAAAGACCGAGAAGCGGCAACAGGAATTGGCCATACGAGCGGCGGTGGGGGCCGGTCGCGCGCGTCTGATGCGCCAGCTTCTGACGGAGAGCTGGCTCCTTGCGGGCTGCGGGGCGCTGGCTGGTTTGGCACTTGCCATCTGGGGAATGAAGGTCCTGATTCTTTTGATCCCTGAGAACATCCCGCGTTTACGCCCCATTCACCTGGATGGCCATGCTCTTGTCTTCACGCTCCTCGCCACGATAGGCACAGTGCTCGCATTCGGACTGCTTCCAGCATGGCACGCCAGTCGCACTTCCGTAGGCAACGCCCTGAAGCGGGCAGGAACGGGCGCAACCATGAGCGCTACCTGGCGTCGCTACCGTAGCACGCTGGTAATTGTCGAAGTCGCGCTTTCACTGCTCTTGTTAACGGGTGCGGGACTCATGATTGAAAGCGTCATTCGTCTCCTGCGCGACCATCCCGGTTTCGATTCCAACCATTTGCTCTTTGTTCACCCCGGTTTGCTTCGGGGCGAGAAATATCGTTCGGCTGACGTTTACGGCGCTCTGTTTGACGAATTGCACGAACGATTCGGCGCTCTGCCGGGAGTCGAGGCGGTTGGGATCGCCAAGCTCAGCGGCTTCAGGCTGGGCTTCACCATCGAGGGTCAGGAACAACCCATCGGGCTTTTGCGTGCGGGAACAGGCGTCGGCGGAAGCGATCTCTTTCGAGTGATGCGTATCCCGCTGCTGGCCGGGCGTTATTTCGACAAGGCGGACATTGGCAAACATGTCGGAACCGTCCTTGTGAACGAGACGATGGCTCGCCTGTGCTGGCCCGGGGAAGACCCGCTGAACAAAAAATTCCGCGATAACCAAGGCGGCGTGTATCAAGTCGTGGGTGTGATCGCCGACGCCCGCATTGGTTTGCGACGCCTTTCCGTTGACCCGGTGGAACCGACCTTTTTTCGTCCCTACTACGAACAGGCCCACACGGGAGGCTACGGGCCATTTTTTGTTGTCCGCACTCAACAGGATCCGCGAAGCCTTATCCCGGCTGTGCGCGATGTGATCAAGACGGTCGAACGTTCGATGACCACGCCTTGGTTTCAAGTTGCCCGCCAAACCCTTTACGATGCCACACAGGCCCGGCGCACCTACATGCTTTACCTGGCTGTGTTCGCGATCGTCGGATTGTTGATGGCTGCGCTTGGGATCTATGGCGTGCTGGCGTATTCCGTCGGCCGGCGCACGCGGGAGATGGGCATCCGCATGGCCGTGGGCGCGCAACGCCGTCACATTCTTGGGATGGTGCTTGGAGAAGGCGCGCGCCTTGTCGCGATCGGGGTGGCGCTGGGCGTGCTGGCGGCGTTTTGGCTCACGCCGCTGCTGCGGAATCAGCTTTTCGAGGTTAGTCCGATGGATCCGTCCGTTCTTGGTTCCGTAGTTGTGGTCCTTTGCGCAGTCGCGTTGCTGGCCTGCGTTCTTCCCGCCCGGCGCGCGATGCGCATCAATCCGATGGAGGCGCTGCGGTATGAGTAACTGGTTAAAAGAGTTAAGAGAGTTAAATGGGTCAAATATGTCAAAGCAGCTGCCGGCGCCATTTAACGATTTAACCCTTTTAACCCTTTTAACCATTTAACCAACCATGAACGATCTCCGTTTCGCCTTCCGCCAATTGCTGAAGAAACCCGGCTTCACCGCCGTGGCCGTGCTCACGCTGGCGCTCGGCATCGGCGCTAACACCGCCATCTTCAGCATCGTCAACGCCGCGCTCTTACGGCCATTGCCGTACCCGGAATCGGAGCGGCTCGTTTCGTTGGCCGAGCGCAGCGCAAGCTTTCCGGTGATGCCCATCTCGTACCCGGACTTCACGGACTGGGTCGCGCAGCAAAACGTCTTCGAGCATCTCGGCGTCTATAGCTCGACCAGCTACAGCCTCACGGGCGATGGCGAGCCGGTTCGGTTGCCAGTTTCACAGATCTCGGCGGGCGCTCTGGCCGCACTGCGGGTGAAGCCAATTCTCGGACGCGTCTTCACGGAAGACGATGACAAGCCGGGCGCAAATCCAACCGTCGTGCTAAGTCACGGGTTGTGGCAAGACCGATTCGGCGGCGATGCGAATATTCTCCATCGTGCCATCTCACTCGACGGGCGGGCCTTCACGGTAATCGGCGTCATGCCGGCGGATTTTGCTTTTCCGAAGCGCGTCGATGTTTGGGTGCCGGCCGGTCTGTCCGTGCAAGAGTGGCCGAGTCGCCGCCAACATTCGGTGTATGGCGTGGCGCGGTTGAAACCTGGCGTGACCATCGAGCAAGCCCGCGCGGAGCTCGACACTATCGCGGTGCGGCTGGAGCAGCAGTATCCCAACACGAACAAGTCCGTCCGCTCGCTCATCAACCCGCTGATTGAAAATTACGTTGGCAACGCACGGGTCGCGCTGTGGACGCTGCTTGGCGCCGTGAGCATGGTGCTGCTCATCGCTTGTGGCAATGTCGCGAACCTGCTGCTGGCTCGGGCGGCGGCGCGACAACGAGAGATGGCCGTGCGCGCAGCGTTGGGCGCAGGGCGCTGGCGGATCGTGCGGCAATTGCTCACCGAAAGCTTGCTGCTCGCCGTAACCGGCGGCGCGCTCGGAGTCTTGCTCGCGAACTGGGGCTTGAAACTGCTCCTGGCCGTCAGCGGTGATTCCATTCCACGCGCGAGCGAAATCAATCTCAGTCTCGGCGTGCTCGCGTTCACGGCGGCACTTTGCGTCGTCACGGGAATCCTCTTCGGTCTCGCCCCGGCTTGGCAGGCGAGCCGTCCTGACGTGCATGACGCGCTCAAGGAGACCATGCGCGGCTCGACGGGCGGCAAGGCGCGGCTGCGACAAGCGTTGGTCGTGTCCGAAGTCGCGCTCACGCTGATGTTGTTGGTGGGCGCCGGACTGTTGCTGCGCAGTTTTCATCGGCTTCAGAGTGTCCATCCCGGCTTCAGTCACGAGCGCGTGCTGAGTTTCCGATTGGAGCTGCCGCGCACGAAGTATCCGACGAATGAACAGCAGATCGCCTTCTTTCAACAATTGACCGAGAAGCTGCGCGCGTTGCCCGGCGTGCGAGCCGTGGCGTTCAGTTCGCAAATCCCACTCGCGCAAAATCCATTGGACACCAGTTTCACCATCGAAGGCCAGCCTGAGCCGCCGCCTTCGGAGCGTCCGTCCATGGACGCCACCGTTGTCAGCCCGGACTACTTTCGCGTGCTGGGCGTTCCGGTGCTGCGCGGGCGCGGCTTCACCGAGCAGGATAACCGCGACCATGTGCGCGGCACGGATCGGGAGCAATCCGGGAACGCGGCGTTGAACGTGATTGTCATCGATGAGGAATTCGCGCGCCGGCACTTCCCGAATGAGGACCCCATCGGGAAACAGATTCGCCTGTCCTCGGGCCCGCGCGAGCGCAATCCGCTGCTGACCGTCATCGGCGTTGTACCGCGCGTGAAGTACCGCGGACTCCACGAGCAAGGCCGGTTCGTGTACGCATATTTCTCGGCTCTACAGAACTCCTCCCGCAGCCGGACGATCACGATGAAGACGACGTTGCCGCCGGAGACGCTGATGGCCGCCGTGCGCCAGCAAGTCCTCGCGCTCGATCCCGACCAGCCTGTTTACAACCTGCGCACGCTGGAGGAACTGCGCGACCGCTCGTTGCAAGGCCAGCGAGTCCGTACGACGCTGCTCGGCATCTTCGCCAGCATGGCGCTGGCGCTCGCTGTGATTGGTCTTTACGGCGTGCTCGCTTACGCCGTCACCCAGCGCACCCGTGAAATCGGCATCCGCATGGCGCTCGGCGCGCAACGCGGCGATGTGCTGGGCCTGGTTATCCGGCAAGGACTGCAACTCGCGCTCATCGGCACAGCCATCGGTGTGCTCGGCGCACTTGGTTTGACTCGGTGGCTCACCACGCTGCTTTACGAAATCAAACCGACCGATCCGCTGACGCTGCTCGCGACACCGCTGTTGCTCATCGTCGTCGCGCTGGCCGCGTGTTGGCTCCCGGCGCGTCGCGCGGCGAAAGTCGATCCCATGGAGGCGCTAAGGTATGAGTGACGGGTTAAAAGAGTTAAAACAGTTAAATGGGTTAAAGAATGCGTCGAAGCGGCCACCCGCGCTATGTAACGATTTAACCCTTTTAACGATTCAACCAACCATGATCGTGCTTAGAGACCATCTATGAAAAGAATTGTACTACTGGCGGCAGGCCTTGTGTTTGTTTTTCACGGCGTCTCACTTCGGGCGGACAGTTCGAATCCGCAGACGGCAGACGAGATCGAGCGTCGAATCGAACGCGTGGTCAATGGGCTTCTTCCCAGCGGTGTTTTCAAAAATCAGAGCCGCTACGGTCCAAAAACCACTCTGAAGGAGCGCATGGCCCATTACCATACGCCGGGCGTCAGCATCGCGGTGGTCAACAATTACAAGATTGAGTGGGCGCGGGGATTTGGTGTGCGCGAGCATGGCAAGCGGGAACCCGTGACCGAAAACACGCTTTTTCAGGCCGCCTCGATCAGCAAGCCGATGTTTGCGCTGGCCGTGATGCGTTTGGTCGAAGACGGAAAGTTGAATCTCGATGAAGATGTCAATCGTTACCTGACCAGTTGGAAAGTGCCGCCGAATGGCTCGTGGCAACCGAGAATCACCCTCCGGCAAATCCTCAGTCATTCCGCCGGTCTGACCGTGCATGGCTTTCCGGGATATCGCACCACGGAAAAACTGCCGTCGCTGATCGACATCCTGAACGGCAGCGCTCCTGCAAACACACCGCGCATCGAGGTGAACATCCTGCCCGGTCTGCAGGCCCGCTATTCAGGAGGAGGAACGACGCTGGCCGGCCAAGCCGTGGTTGACGTGCTGGGCAAACCATTCGCGCAAATCATGCGTGAGGTGCTTCTGGATCCGGTGGGGATGAAGCACAGCACATTCGACCAACCGCTCCCGGCCAAATGGGCCAAATCGGCTGCCACCGCCCATCCTTCGAAGAACCAACCTTTGCCAGGCAAGTGGCACGTTTACCCCGAATTGGCTCCTGATGGTCTTTGGACCACTCCTTCCGATCTCGCGCGGGCGGGCATCGAGTTGCAATTGGCCCTCAAAGGCGAAGCTAAAAGCCTTCTTTCAGCCCCAACCGCCATGGAAATGCTCACGCCCGTCATTGAGACGGTTGGCATTGGGTTCATGCTCGACGGAAAAGATAAATCGATCCGCTTCGGACACGGCGGAGCCAACGAAGGTTTCCTCTCGCAAATGACCATGTACAAGGAACTCGGCATGGGGGCGGTTGTTATGATCAACTCTGGTGAAGGCGGCCCGATGCTTCGCGAGATTGAGCGCGCCATCGCCCGCGAATACGACTGGCCTGACAGCCTTACTGAAGACAAGAAACCTGTGCAACTCGCTGCCGAAGTCCTGCAGACGTTCGTCGGCGAATACGCCGGTGCCTCCGGCTTCAAGTGCGCCATCACCCGACACGGCGACAAACTCTTTTTGAAGTTCGGGACTCAATCCCCACTGGAACTATATCCCGAGTCCGGGACAAAATTCTTTGCGACCGCGCTAAACGCGGAAGTCACTTTCGACCGGAAGGAAGACGGCGAAACCAAGGGACTGAGCCTGCAGCAGGACAACAAGAGCTTCTCAGCGGAACGGAAACCGTGACAACGACCAAACCACACTTTGCCACGGAGACACAGAGTCACAGAGAAGAAGCCATCTATTTTTCTGCTCTGTGCCTCCGTGCCTCTGTGGCTAAGCCAATCACATGAACGACCTCAAATTCGCCTTTCGCCAATTGCTGAAGAACCCGGGCTTTGCCGCCGTGGCCGTGCTCACGCTTGCCCTCGGCATCGGCGCCAATACCGCCATCTTCAGCGTCGTCAATGGCGTGTTGCTCCGGCCACTGCCCTATCGTGAACCCGACCGATTGCTCCAGGTGCTCAGCGGCTATCGCAAATCGGGGACAGACTCTGCGTGGCTTTCGGTTCCGGAATTGCAGGAGATTCGCCGGGTGGAAGCGTTTGAGCAAGTCGCGGTGTATGGATTTCGCACGTTGATTGATTTGAACGGCGACGAACCGACAGCCCTGTTCGGGAGCGCTGTGCTGCCCGAAACTTTCAATGCCCTCGGAGTGCAGCCGCTGCTCGGACGCTCCTTCCTGGACGACGAGAGCGTGGCAGGACGCGACCGTGTGATCCTGCTCTCGCACGAATACTGGCGGCAGCGATTTAACGCTGATCGAGCCATTATCGGGAAGGTTCTCCAATTCAAAGACACTACCTACGAAGTGATCGGCGTCATGCCTCCTGCGTTCAGTTTTCCTGAAAGCAGTCTGGTTAACAATGAATCGCGGTTCTGGATTCCGCTGGCGTTCTCAAGCCAGGCTCTGCAGCAGTGGAGCTCGTTCAGCTATCAGATTGTCGCAAGGTTAAAACCTGGAATCACACCGGCACAGGCCCAATCAATGCTGGACGCGTTGGCTGAGCGCGTGCAGGCAGACCATCCGCAGTCAAATCGAGAACGGATTTTCGGCCTGGTTCCGCTGCACGATTATCTGGTGAAGCGGCTGCGACCCACCATGCGGATTCTGCTGGGGGCGGTCTCTCTGGTGCTGCTGATTGCCTGCGCGAACGTGGCCAACCTTCTCCTGGCGCGTGCTACCGCCCGGCAGCACGAAACCGCCATCCGCGCCTCTCTGGGCGCAGGACGGTGGCGGCTTATGCGGCAGCTTTTCATGGAGAGCTTCGTGTTGTCGCTGCTCGGGTGTGTTTCGGGCATGCTGCTGGCTAATTGGGCGCTGGAAGGATTGCGCGCGTGGCTTCCGGCCAACGTGCCGCGCATTGCCGAGATCCGCCTCGACACCATGGTGCTCGTCTTCAGTGTGGGCATTTCATTTTTCACCGCGCTCTTGGTAGGGATAGCCCCGGCGCTTCAGTTCTCGAATCCAAATCTGATCGGCCGATTGAAGGATGCAGCCCTGTCATCATCGACAGCTCCAGCCCGCTCTCGTCTCCGCAACGGCCTGATGACCTTCGAGACAGCTCTTGCCTTTGTGCTGTTGATCGCGGGCGGTTTGCTGATGAAGAGTTTCTGGGTGCTGCAGAATGTCGAACTTGGGTTCAATCCGAGCAACGTTCTGACGGTTGCCGTACATCCGCAGAGCCAACGGCTCGGCACAAATCGCGTCACCGCTTACTACGCTGAACTGACCGAACGGTTGCGGGCAGTCCGCGGAGTGGAAGCGGTGGGCTATATAGACGCATTGCCGCTCTCCGGCATGAATGCCAACTACAGCTTCAGAATCGAAGGAGAAGACGAGGCGCCGTTGCACCATGCCGACAGGCGCGTCGCCCACGCAGACTATTTTCAAGCCATGCGCATTCCGTTGATACAAGGCCGTCTCCTCGGCGAGAGGGACACCGCAGACTCGCCGCGGGTCGCCGTGATCAACCAAACCATGGCCCGGAAGTATTGGGGAGAAAAGAATCCCATCGGGCAGCGTGTCCGCATCGAAAGCCCGATTTGGGTCGAGATCGTCGGAATCGTCGGGGACGTGAAGCATTCGGGACCGGAAGCCAGCGAGCGCCCCGAACTTTACGTGCCACTCAGTCAGGACCGCAACATGGGAGCTTATCTTCAACTGGTGGTGCGGACAGCGACTGAACCGAACCAATTGGCCCCGCGCGTGCGACGGGAAATCTTATCAATGAATCCCACGTGGCCGGTGGACAAAATCATGTCACTGGAGAGGATGCTCCGTGGTCTGACCGCTTCCCGGCGGTTCAACATGATTCTGGTGGGTCTTTTCGGAATTCTGGCGGTGTTGCTTGCGGCCATTGGAATTTACGGCGTGACCTCTTACAGCGTCGTCCAGCGCACGCGGGAGGTCGGAATTCGCATGGCCCTGGGAGCCCAGCGGTTTCAGGTGATGATGCTAATTCTAAAACACGCTTTGACCATAACCCTCCTCGGATTAACCTTGGGTTTAATCACCGCTTTGATTTCGAGCCGGCTCATCGTCGCTCTCTTATTTCGCGTGAGTCCCACCGACGCGACCACCTTCGCGGCTGTCTTTGCATCGTTGTCGTTCGTAGCGATCCTGGCCAGCTGGTTGCCAGCGCGGCGGGCAACGAAAGTGGATCCAATGGAGGCGCTGCGTTATGAATGAGAACTTTGCCACGGAGACACAGAGTCACAGAGAAAGAACCATCTATTTTTCTGCTCTGTGTCTCTGTGCCTCTGTGGCTAATCCAATTGCATGAACGACCTTCGCTTTGCCTTCCGCCAATTGCTGAAGAACCCCGGCTTCACCGCCGTGGCCGTGCTCACGCTGGCGCTGGGCATCGCGGGGAACGTCGTCATCTTCAGCATCTTCAACGGGCTGTTCCTGCGACCACTGCCGCTCAAAGACCCGGAGCGATTGGTGAATCTCGATGAGGTCGCGCCGAAGTGGAACCTGGAATACACCGGAATCGCTTATCCCGATTTTCACGAATGGCGCGCGCAAAACCAGACGTTCGAGTCAATGGCCGTGTTTCAGGACGCGAGTTTCAATCTCTCGCTCAAGGGCAATCCCGAACGCATCGAAGGCGGTCGGGCGTCGCACGATTTGCTTCACACGCTGGGAATTCAGCCACTGATTGGGCGCGGCTTCACGCAGGAAGAGGACAAGCCGGGTGCAGACCGCGTCGCACTGATCAGTCATGGACTTTGGAAACGACTCTGGGGCGGCGACTCCAACGTGCTCGGGCAGACGCTATCGCTCGACAGCGTGCCTGCCACCATCATTGGCGTGTTGCCTCCGAGCATCGGTCCACTCAGCCGAGCCGAAGTTTTGATTCCGCTCCGCCTGGCCGTGAACGCCAACGACGGCTGGTATTTCGAAGGCGTCGGGCGCCTCAAGCCGGGGGTGTCGATTGAAACAGCGCGTCAAGACTTGACGCGAATTCACAGAGCAATGATTCCCAATCGCCCCTTCAACGACATTACTTCGCCGCGATTGACCCCACTGCGCGAGCGGCTCCTCGGTGACTACCGGTCGGTAACTTACGTGCTCATCGCGGCCGTGGGCGTGGTCTGGCTTATCGCCTGTGCGAACGTCGCCGGGCTGATGTTCGCGCGCGGATTGAGCCGAACCAAGGAAATCAGCATCCGCATGGCGCTCGGTGCGACGCGGAGTTCCGTCGTCCGGCAAGTGTTGGTGGAGAGTCTCCTGTTGGCTGCCGTGGGCGGGCTGCTTGGCATCTGCCTCGGCCAATCGAGCCTCGGCGCCTTGACCCGACTGTTGCCCGAACAGTTTCCGAATTGGATTCACTTCGGGATGGACGGACGGTTCGTGGTGTTCTGCCTCGTGACCACGGCTGCGACGGCCGGCATCTTCGGCCTCATTCCCGCGGTCCAGATGGTTTCCAACGTGAACCTGCAAGGCGCGTTGCAAGCCACGACCAGCAAGAGCACCGGCTCCTCCCGCCAGCGGCGCAGCCTCAACGCGCTCGTCGTCGGCGAGATTGCGTTGGCGCTCGTGCTTCTGATCAACGCCGGCCTGTTGCTCCAGGCCTTTCGCGCTTTGCAAAAGATCGATCCCGGCTTCCGCTCCGAAAATGTTCTCACCTACAACCTCTCGCTGCCTCGCGCCGCCTACACCAACACGCAGCAGGCCGCCTTCTTTGAAGAACATCTCGAGCAAGTCCGCGCGCTGCCCGGAGTGAAAGCCGTGAGCGCCACAACGATGGTTCCGTTGGGCGGACATTCGGGCACGTTCTTCACGGTCGAGAACGCGCCGCCCAGGGCGAAGGACGAACAGAATCCCGTCGTGCTCCAGCGCCACGTCTTTCCCGGCTACGCCGAAACGATGGGACTGACCGTGTTGAGCGGACGGTTCTTCTCCGACCAGGAAACTCGCGGCGCGGGTGTGAACGCGGCGGTCGTCAACGAATCCTTTGCCAAACGAAACTGGCCGAAGGAGGACGCGATTGGAAAACGGATTCGTTACCCCGGCACCAACTCGGTGTGGCTGACCGTGGTGGGTATGGTGAAAGACGAAAAACACTACGGCTTCGATCAACCGATGCGGCCCGGCGTCTTCCTTCCCTACCATTTCTCTCCGTCGCGCCAGATGACCATCGCCGTGCGGAGCCTCAGCGAACCGATGGCGTTGCTTCCTGCCATCCGGTCAATGATCCAGAAACGCGATCCCGATCTCCCGATTTTCCAGGTCCGCACGATGGCCGAACGCGTGAAAAGCTCTCTGTGGCTGCGCCGCTCCTACTCGTGGCTGTTCGGTTTCTTCGCCGCCGTGGCGTTGACGATGGCGCTGGCCGGCGTCTATGGCGTCATCTCCTACACGGTCAGCCAGCGCACGAACGAGATCGGCATTCGCATGGCGCTCGGCGCACAACGAATGGACGTGCTGCGGCTCGTGCTCCGCCATGGCCTGATCCTGGCCGGCGCCGGCACCGCGCTGGGGCTGGCCGGCGCTTTCGGCCTGGCGCAAGTCACGCGCACTCTCCTCTTCGGCGTGAGCCCGACTGATCCGTTGACCCTCATCACCGTCCCGCTGCTGCTCGGCGGCGTGACCTTGTTGGCGTGCCTGCTCCCGGCAAGGCGCGCGACGCGCGTCGATCCGATGGTGGCGTTGAGATATGAGTGAAGAATTCAACCTGGCCGTTCCCGACAAAGTGAATCTCGCGGCGAAGTTCGCCATGTTCGCGGAGCATTGGAAACCAAGAATCGCGGCCGAATTGAACGGTCAGCAGGTGAAACTCGTGAAGTTCCAAGGAGCTTTCGTGTGGCACCATCACGAGAGCGAGGACGAACTCTTTCTGGTCGTCAAAGGACGCTTTCGCATGGAATTCCGAGACCGCCACGTCTGGCTCGAAGAAGGAGAACTTCTGGTCGTGCCGCGTGGGATAGAACACCGGCCTGTCGCTGAAGAGGAAGTCCACGTCCTGCTTTTCGAACCGGCATCCACGCTGAACACAGGCAACGTCCAAAACGAGCGAACGGTCGCTCGCCCTGAACGCATCTAACCGTACTATGCAGACTGTGTTACTTGACCTCCGCTTCGCCCTCCGCCAACTGCTGAAGAACCCCGGCTTCACCGCCGTGGCCGTGCTCACACTCGCGCTGGGCATCGGGGCAACCTCTGCCGTTTTCAATCTCATTGAAGGAGTGCTGTTGACATCGCATCCCTATGCGAAGCCGCAGCAAGTCATCCTCATTTCACCGACGAAGATAGACGGCGAGCCCTACAGGCAGGGTTGGGCTACGGCGCAATGGGCCGAGTGGCAGATAGAGGCAAAGTCATTTGACGCGCTGGCCGGGTATAACTGGACCTTCAACTTTCTGATCATGTCCGATGGTAGCGAATCGGTCGAAGGTATGTATATCACCAGCGACTACTTCAAAGTTATCGGGATCAAACCTCTGTTGGGCCGCGAATTCTTGCAGTCAGAGACTTCTAAAGATGCGGTCATCATCCTGGGCTACGACCTCTGGCAACGGAGGTTCAACGGTGACCCGAATATTCTGGGCCAGACTGTGCGCATCACCCGCCACGAGTCGCCATTAACAATTGTTGGGGTGATGCCGCCGGGCATGCGTTTTCTGCCATCGCCCACATATGCTCACTCGCCGAACTACGACGTCAATGCGCGGGTGGATTACTGGCTTCCCGCGACGGTAAAGGAAGCCAAGCCGAAGCAGACGACCTGGAGCGTTGTTGGGCGATTGCGTGACGGCGCAACGCTGGCTCAGGCCCGGGCGGAATTGACCACCATAGCTCTCAGACAAGGGCAGGCGGACCATGATTTTGAAGGCATCACTGCCAAGGCACAATTGTTGACCGTGGAGTTGAATCGCGATGGGCGTCGACTTCTTTTGCCGCTCTTGGGCGCGGTGATGCTGGTTTTTCTCATCGCGTGTGGAAATGTTGGCGGATTACTGCTGGCTCGCGGACTCCAACGGCAGCAGGAATATGCTGTGCGTTGCGCTCTGGGAGCACAGCGGATGCAGCTTTTCCGCCAAGTGTTCACCGAAAGTTTGCTCCTGGCTCTTGTTGGCGGTGTGCTGGGTGCGTGCCTGGCAACCGGCACGGTTAAAATCCTGAAGGTCATTGGCGGATCGGGCATTCCTCGTCTCGATGCGGTGACGGTTACGTGGCCGGTCTTGGCGTTTTCCCTCGCTGCAGCAATCGTGGCCGCCACCGTCGCGGGGATTATACCCGCGCTCCGTGCATGCCATCTCGATCCGGCGCGTGGCATCAAGGGCGCGAGTAGCAGTGCGGGCCGCAAGGAGCGCCGTCTTCTTGGTGGACTCGCGATACTCCAGACTTCGCTAACCCTGGCGTTGCTGGTTGGAGCCGGCTTGCTGATCCGGACCGTGAACAACCTGGCCAACGTGCGCCCAGGTTACGAAACAGACAACATACTCACGATGAACGTCACGTCTCCGATGAATTGGGACAAATTCAACGCCCCAGCACTGGAGCGTGTCTCTGCGCTGCCCACAGTCAAACACGCCGCCTTCGTCTGGGGATTGCCCTTAACCGGCAACAACTGGATCACCACCGTGGAAATCGAAGCGCAACCCGACACCAGCACCGGCAAACCCAAAGAGTTGAGACTTCCGGGACGCGCTGTCACCCCGGAGTATTTCCAGGCGTTGAGGATGCCGATGGTCGCCGGACGCGGTTTTTACTCGACTGATAATCGGGACATTTGGAAAGGCTCCAACGCTGTCCTCCCGGCCATCATCAATCAAGCAATGGCCGATCGGTATTATCCGAAGGAGAACGCGCTTGGAAAAAAACTTCGCTTTGCGTTCGAGAACGTGCGGGCAGACGCGGAAATCGTCGGTATCGTCGCCAACGCGCGCACCGAAGCACTTACTCAAGAGGCTGGCGCGGAACTTTACCTTTCCTACTGGCAACTCCCCGCGTTCTCGAAGCACCTGGTCATTCGAACCGCTTCCGATCCGCGCCCTCTGTTCGCTGCTGTGCAGCGTGAACTGCGCGCCATCGAACCAACCGTCGCGATCGAGAATGTAAAAACCCTCCAACAAATCCGCAGTGATGCGGTGGCGCCGCAAACTTTCGCCTTGCGATTGCTGGCCGGGTTCTCATTCGCAGCCTGCTCCCTGGCGCTCATCGGCATCTACAGCGTGCTTTCACTCTCGGTCAACTCGCGACGACGCGAGATCGCTATCCGTACCGCTGTCGGAGCTCAACGCGGGAATATTCTTCGCCTGGTCTTGGGCGAAGGCTTTCGCCTCATCGTCATCGGACTCGTTCTGGGCATCGGTGTGGCCATGGTCCTATCGCGTTTTCTCAGAACGTTCCTTTTTGGAGTGGGACCGACCGACCCGGCCACCTTGGTCGGTATGACACTGTTATTCACCGCTGCAGGCTTGATTGCATGCTGGATCCCCGCGCGCCGCGCAACCAAAGTCGATCCGATGGAGGCGCTGCGCTATGAATGATCTGAAATTCGCCTTCCGCCAACTGTCCGCCAACTCGTCAGGCTTGGGTCGCTCGTTCGCTTCAGAAGGAAGACGTTTCGACGTGCATGTTCGATCGCGCCCATTTCTCGTTGTCATCACACTCGCTTTGGTGAGTGTGGCTGTCGCGCAGAGCGACCAGGTGTCTCCAAGTACTCGGCGTGTTGACACGGTCAACTATGTTCTTGGAACGCAGACCATCGGTGTAAAGTACAAGTTCACCGAGCAAACAACTTTGGTCGAGACCGCACAACGGATTCAGCAGATGGGCTCTACTATCCTGAAGTTTAGCATGACCAGACGTTACATGGAGAAAGATATCTACAGTCTGCCCCGAAATGATAGCGTCCGGTCGCTGGTGGATCTGGCGAGCAAGGAGCCGTCCGTTAAAGCGGTGCTGGACATGCCTTTTGGGTGGTATCACATCTGGGTTTACCCGTTCGCTCACGATGACAACGCGTGGGTGGACGGCCTTTCGGAGAAGGAACGAAAGGAAGAGTACGAAGAAATCCATGCCCTCGCCAAATATCTACTGCAAGTTTACAGCGGCACGGGGAAGACTTTCCTCCTGGGACACTGGGAGGGCGACTGGTACCTTAGTTACAAGCCGAGCGACGAAGTGACTCCGACGAAAATCCGAGGCATGATCGAGTGGCTGAACGTTCGTCAGAAAGCGATCGACGATGCCAAGCGCGACACGAAACACAGCGACGTTAGCCTCTATCATTACACCGAGGTCAACCTGGTCCAAAAGGGGATGAAGGGAGGCAAATGTCTGGTTAATGACGTCTTGCCCCATACGGCGGTGGACTACGTTTCCTATTCCAGTTACGACACGATTAATCCGCACATGGGCAACGTCAGCAAACCCTTGCACGACGCCCTCGACTACATCGAATCAAAACTGCCGCCCAAAGCGGGCATCCAGGGGAAACGTGTCTTCATTGGGGAATACGGGTTTCCTTTGGAACGTACGAAGACGCCGCAGAAACAGGATCTTTACGCTCGTGATGTCTGCCGTGCTGCCCTGGAGTGGGGCTGTCCCTTTGCCCTGTACTGGGAGATGTACTGCAACGAAAATCCCAAAGGCAAGCACCGTGGATTCTGGCTCATTGACGACAAGGACCGGAAACAACCGTTCTACTACACGTTGTCGAACTATTATGAAAACATGAAGCGAATCGTTGCGGAGTTCAAAAAAGAACATGGACAACTGCCGACGGACAACGAGCTTCGGAAGAAGGCCGTCGAGATCCTGAAGCAAGAAGGCAGCGAACAAAGCGCTGAAGGCGACGCGGCGAACCGCGCTCCTTAGCTTTGCCACAAACCATGAACGACCTGAGATTTGCCTTCCGCCAATTGCTGAAGAACCCCGGCTTCACCGCCGTGGCGGTGCTTACGCTGGCGATCTGCATCGGAGCCAATCTCGCCATCTTTGCGGTAATGGACGCCATTCTGGTTCGTTCGCTTCCTTTGCCTCACGCCGATCGGCTGATGGTGATCCATAATGCCTATCCGGCTTCCGGCGTGGAACGGGGCCAGGCCACCATCTCCGACTACTTCGAGCGCCGGGGGAGCATCGACGCCTTGGAGTCGCTGTCCATGTTCCGGGATAGGGCCTGCATCGTCGGTGAAAGGGATGCCGCGCGCTGGATTCAGTGCGCTTCGATCACTCCGGAATTCTTCCAAACGCTGGGGATTACCCTGGTCAAGGGAGCGACCTTCACCGATGCGGAGATGAACTACGGGGGACACGACCTGGTCGCGATCATCACCGATGAATTCTGGCGCGACTACTTTAGCGCGGATTCCAATGTCATCGGTCGGGTCTTCAAGGTGAACGGCCTGCCCATCCGGGTCATCGGCGTGTTGCCCGCGGGATTTCGTTACCTGTCCACCAAGGCCCAAACCTATCATCCCCTCTCCCACCCCCGGGAAACGCGCGACCTCGCTCGGTACACCGCGCGCGCGAGGGAGCACGATGGGCAGATGGTGGCGCGGCTGCGCGCGGGGCGGTCGATGGCCGAGGCACAGGCGCAATTGAATGTCGTGAACAGCCGCCGGCTCGCGCTGGATCCGCTGAGTGGGACGTTGAAGGCAGCCGGCTATCGTCCCTGGGTTGAATCTCTGCGGACGGCTCATGTGAGTTCGGTGAAGTCCCTGGTGCTCCTGGTGCAGGTCGGGGCGCTGTTCCTGTTATTGCTGGGCGGGATCAATCTCGCTGGTCTGCTCCTGATTCGAGCCAGTGGCCGCGCGAAGGAAATGGCCGTCCGCCAAGCGTTGGGCGCGGGACGAGGAAGACTGGCGCGTGAGATTCTGACCGAAACCACGGTGCTGTCATTCGTGGGCGGCGTGGGCGGCGTCCTGCTGGCGGTCGCGGGCATTCGCCTGGCCGTGTCACTGGGCATCGATGCGCTTCCACTTGGAGCGGACATCGTCTTTGATAGCCGGACCGGTCTGGCGGCAGTGTTCGCCTCCGTTATAGTCGGCGTCGGCATCGCCCTTCCCATCCTCTGGCTGCACCTTCGCGGTTCCACGAATCTCTCTCTCCAAATCGAAACGCGTGGAGCGACCACGAGCCACGCCGTACAGCGGCTGCGTCATGGCCTGATCGTGACCCAAATCGCCGCCGCCTGCGTGCTGCTCTACGGAGCAGGATTACTCGGGGTAAGCCTGAAGCGAACGCTCGATCAATCGCCCGGATTCAAACCGGAGCAAGTCATGACCGGCGACCTGATGTTACCTTGGCAGTATTATCAAGGCGATTCGGCCAGGGCGGTCTTCGTCTTCCGGCTGCTCGATCAACTCCGCGCGCTTCCGGGCGTTTCCCACGCCGCTGTCTCCAGCGCCCTGCCATTCACAAAAGGCGGTTCAGCGCCCAACGGCATTCTCCCGGAAGGCCTCGCACCCACGCCCGGCGGCAGCCCCCGCGTGCACTACGTTTCGTCCGTCACGAGTGACTACGGGCGAGCGATGGGGATACCACTGCTGAAAGGGCGTTTCATCGAGGATGCGGACAGCCGGAACGATGCGCCGAAGGTGGCCGTGATCGACGAAGCCCTGGCGCATATGTATTGGCCCGGCGGTGACGTCATTGGCCAGCGCTTCTGCACCGACCCGTCTGTTTTTAATCCGCAATTCGCCTACACCGTCGTTGGCGTTGTGGGAAGCGTGAAGCAGCAGGAGCTTGCCGAGACCGCGAAACTGGGCGCGGTGTATCTGCCCTACCCCGGGACCGCCTACTTCCAAGTGATCGTCCGTAGGCCGGCCTCGGCGAACGCAATGGGAGCGACACTGCAAAAGGTCGTGCGTCAACTCGATCCCGGGCTGCCGCTCGTCGACTTCAAGCCGATGCAAAGGCGCATCGACGACAGCCTGGTCACTCGCCGATCACCCGCCATTCTGGCGGCGGTGTTCGCTGGCGTGGCGTTGTTGCTGGCCGGCATTGGTGTTTACGGCGTGCTGGCCTACGCGGTCTCGCAACGTCGTCGCGAAGTGGCGGTTCGCATGGCCTGCGGAGCCACGCCCAGACTGATCGGTCGGCAGTTCCTCACGCTGGGCGCAAAACTCCTCGTGCTGGGCATTGTCCTGGGAACCTTTGGCGCGTGGACGGCGGGGAGGGCGATGCAAAGCTTTCTCGTCGAAGTCCCGCCGTTTCACATTTTCACCAGTGTCGCCACCGCGTTCGTGATCAGCCTTGTCACCTTGTTGGCGGCTCTGCTGCCCGCGCGACGTGCGACTCAAATCCATCCAATGGAGGCGCTGCGGCATGAATGATCTCCGCTTCGCCTTGCGTCAGTTGTTGAAGAACCCCGGTTTCACCGCCGTGGCCGTGCTCACGCTCGCACTGGGGATCGGGGCGAACACGGCCATCTTCAGCCTGGTGAACGCCATCATGCTGCGGCCGCCGCCTTTTCCGGCGCCCGGGCGGCTCATCTATTTATCTGAGCGCTCGTCGCATCTCGACGGCATGTCGATCTCGTATCCCAATCTCGTCGATTGGCAGAAACAAACGGTGGCTTTCGAGAACATCGCGGGGTTTCGTAGCGAGGGCTACAACTTGACTGGCGGTGATACCCCGGAGCGAGTAACCGGATTGAGTGTCTCGGCCAACTTTTTCGCCACGCTCGGCGTCGCTCCCCTCCAAGGACGCGTCTTTGGTCCGGACGAAGACCGGGCGGGGGCAACACGAGTTGCCGTCATCAGCCAGGGATTATGGGAACGGCGGTTTGGTCGCGACGTCGATATCCTGGGCCGTTCCATCGAGTTGGATGCGCAAAGCCACACAGTCATCGGCATCATGCCGGTCGCGTTTCAATTCCCGCGCGAAGTCGAACTCTGGACTTCGCTCGGTATTCTGGGGGAAATGCCCTCCTGGCAAAATCGCGGAAATCATCCTGGGATCTATGCGATCGCGCGGCTGAAGCCCGGCGTCACAGTGGAACAGGGGCGCGCGGACATGGACGCGATTACGGGGCGGCTGGCGCAAGAATACCCGGACACCAATGCCCGTTCCGGCGCCTCCGTGATGACGCTGCGCGAACGGATGGTTAGCGAACCAAGGCCCGCGCTGCTGATGCTGCTGGGGGCCGTTGGCTTTGTGCTGCTGATTGCCTGCGCGAACCTCGATGAGAAGTTCGCGCTCAAGTACTGGAAGGACGCAGATCCTGTCGGGAAACGCATTTCGACTGGCGACACGAATAAATGGCTCACGATTGTTGGCGTCGTGGCGCATGTAAAGAATTACGGTGTAGACCGCCACTCGCGCGAGGAAATCTACCTGCCGGTCGCGCAACATCCTACCGCATCAATGACGTTGGTCGTCAAAGCCGGGAACGCGTCGGTCGCCGCGGCCATTCGAGCCGCTGTTCGAGAGCTCGATCCGGATCAACCCCTCACGACGTTTCGTTCCATGGAACAGATTTTGGGTGACAGCATCGCGCCGCGCCGGATCGCGATGTTGCTGCTGAGCGCCTTCTCCGGATTGGCCCTGGCGCTGGCCGCCGTTGGCATTTACGGAGTCATGGCCTACTCCGCCAGCCAGCGCACGCGCGAAATCGGCGTCCGCATGGCGCTTGGCGCGCGGCCCGCCGATGTGCTGGCGCTGGTGTTGGGACAGAGCGGGCGATTGGTGCTGGCGGGAGTGGTATTGGGGCTCGCCGCGGCGCTGGCGCTGACGCGCTTGATGGGAAGTCTGGTTTTCGACGTGAAGCCGAGCGATCCGATAACCTACGCGCTGACGCCGGCGGTGCTGCTGTCCGTGGCGTTTCTGGCTTCTTATCTCCCGGCGCGGCGGGCGGCCCGTGTCGATCCGATGGAGGCGCTGCGCTACGAATGAAGATGAACGTCCAACTTTCAACGCTCAACGTCGAATGACGGCCGGCCGACCCACTTGGAAGTTGAACGTTGAGCGTTGGACGTTGGACGTTGCTCCTCCAAAACCATGAACGACCTCCGCTTCGCCTGCCGCCAATTGCTGAAGAACCCCGGCTTCACCGCCGTGGTCGCGCTGACGCTCGCGCTCGGGATGGGGGCAAACGTGTCGTTCTTCTCGCTCTTCAATTCCGCGGCGTTGCGACCGCTGCCGGGCATCAAGGCGCCCGCAGAGGTGGTCTATGCGTCGGAGCCGAGCCGGATTTCTTACTCGCAGTACGAATTCTATCGCGATCATAGCAAATCGTTCTCAGGGTTGGCAGCCAGCGCTCGTGGAAATTTTGCACTCGGAGCAATCGACCCATTCAATGACGCCTCGGTGCCGCAGGGAATCCTCGTTCATGTGGTCGCGGGAGATTACTTCGGAGTCTTGGGCGCAGACGCCCCGCTCGGACGCTATTTTCTTCCCGACGAATACGGGGCCCCAAACGGTCCGTTGGTCATCGTCCTGAGCCATCGTTTTTGGCAGCGGCATTTCGATGGGAACCCGAATGTGATCGGCCAAACCATTCGCTTGAGCGGAGAGGCCTTTACCGTCGTAGGCATCGCGCCGAAAACCTTCCCCGGCCGGGAGCCCTCCTTCAATTACGGCGAACTCGCCCGCAATGGCATCGATGATGCCCCGGACGCCTGGAGTCCATTGGCCAGTCGGAGCCATGAACTGTGCTTCAATCGCGGGGCCTACGACTTTCGGCTCATGGGCAGACTCAAAAGAGGCGTCACGACCGAACAGGCGGAGACGGAATTGAAAGTGCTCGATGCTCAACTGGCCAACCTTGCCGGTGAGAAAAAGAAAGACCTCGCTGACGTGTCCGTGGTCCGGCTAGTGGCGGGATTCTCCCGGATACCACCCTTGCGCGATAAAGAGGAATGGGCCGCCGTCGGTCAGATCACCGCGCTGCTGACCCTGGTCCTGATGGTGGCTTGCGCGAACATCGCCAATTTGCTTCTGGCAAAGGCAACGGAGCGACAGAAGGAAATCGGAATCAGGCAGGCGCTGGGGGCGAGTCGCGGCCGGTTGGTCCGGCAATTCCTCACCGAAAGTCTCTTGCTCGCCTTGTTGGGCGGGATGGCCGCGCTGCTGATGAGTCATTGGACGATGGTGCTTGGGCGCAGCTTCGCCGCGGATGCCTTCCCGGAATACCGCCATTACATCGAGAGTCTGGACTTTGCCGTGGATCTTCGCGTGGTGGGATATGTGGTCGGCTTGTCTTTGATGTCGGGCATTCTTTTCGGCCTGGCGCCGGCCATCGATCTGTTGAAGTCCAATTTCACACCGGCCTTGAAGGAAGAAAGGACCGCCATCGGGATGAGAATGTCCCGTTCGCGGTTTCGCAATGCGCTCGTGATCGGGCAAGTCACGGTGTCCCTCTGCTTCACGATTGGAGCGGGCTTGTTGGTCAGAAGCGTACACGTGGCCACCAACCGCGAATTCGATTTTGCCACCCGGGACGTTCTCATCGTGCAACTCGCTTTGCCGGGTTACGATTTGCCCCGCACGCGGGCATTTCACCGCCAGGTTTTGGAGCGACTGTCCGCGCTTCCCGGCATTGAATCCGTGGGGCTGACCTCCCTTCCGGAAGGCGGTGAGCGAGCGACCTCGATTTCAGTCGATGGCGGACCGCCACAGCCCTTGGACATTGGTTTTGCCGGCGTGAACCGATACTCGCCCGGTTACCTGGAAACATTGCGAATCCCCGTTCTGCACGGGCGCAACTTCAGCCAGGCGGACATGGCGAACGACACGTCGGTCGCAATGGTGAGCGAGTCAATGGCGCGCCGCTATTGGCCGAACGAAAATGCGGTTGGCAAACATTTCAGCCTCGGGCCGCGTTCGCCAGTCCTGGAAGTGATCGGCATCACCAGGGACGCCATCCCCACCCACATTCGAAAAACGGCGCCGGGCGGGCGCGTTGCATTTCCCTACTCCGCATTCTCCGGCGTTCTCTATCTTCCGTTGCAGGCGAATAGTCCGAGCTTGCCGACAACAAGTCTGGTTGTGCGCGTTGCCGGCAAAGCAAAGGCGATGATTCCGCTGCTGATCAAAGAAGCGCACGCGATCGATCCCAAGGTTGAAGTTTCGCCCCAGGTCTTGAGAGAAATGATGGATGCAGGTTTAGCCCCATTCATTGCGGGTGGCATGGCCGCATCGGCTCTCGGACTGCTGGCCTTGATGTTGGCGACGATGGGTATCTACGGAGTCATGGCCTATTTGGTCAGCCGGCGAACCCACGAGATCGGCGTGCGCATGGCCATGGGCGCACAAAAGATGGACGTGTTGGGACTGATCATCGGCCAGGGAATGCGCGTGGTGCTGGTCGGCATCGTTCTCGGCGTCACCGGAGCGTTTGGCCTCTCGCGAATACTTGCGTCCCGGCTGTTCGGTTTGAGTCCCCTTGATCCGGTTTCCTTCGTGGGCGTGTCCTTGATATCGGTGCTCGTGGCGCTGCTCGCTTGTTATCTGCCGGCCCGCCGGGGCACGAAGGTCGATCCGATGGTGGCGCTGCGCTATGAATAACTTCAACTTTCAAATCCTGAATTTGAAATGCCTGCTGGCAGCGATCGCCGCGTACTCTCTACTTGCCCCGCCCCTGACGCGCGCGAGCACGAACCAGAGCGCTGCCGTGCAGCTTTTCAGAGACGGGAAATTTGAGGAGGCGCGCCCCGCCTTGGAAGCGATAGCCAAGGCGAATCCCAAGGACGCGGAAGTCCGTTCCTGCCTCGGCCAGATTGAACTCAAGGAAAGGCGTTATGACAAAGCCGTTAAATGGTTCGAGCAGGCGTCGTCACTGAGCAAAACCAACATCGACGACCTCCTCTGGCTCGCCCGCGCTTATGGACGCCTGGCTTCGAAGCAAGGCGCCCCTTTCGGAGCCAGCCCCGCGCGCAAATGCAAGGCCACGCTGGAAAAGGTACTGGCGCTTGCGCCCGACGAATTGCGCGCACGTCTGGGTTTGATCGAATTTCATCTCGAAGCGCCGGGCATCGGCGGCGGCAGCGTGAAGGAGGCCTACCGCCAGGCCGAGGAAATCCGCAAGCGCGACTCGTACGAAGGATGGATCGCCTTGGCTGACGTCTATCTTCACGACAAAAAGTGCGACGACGCCATCAAAATGCTGGAGAGTGCCATTCAAGAAAAACCGAACACCCTGAAGGCGCGTTATCGGCTCGCGCGAGTCCATCTCACCGCCAAACAATACGACAAGACTTTCGCGATTTATGAAAGCATCCTGGCTACGGAGGTTGAGGGCCGGCAGACGGCTTATTTCCTCATCGGCGAAACGGCCATCCGCTCTGGCGAACAGCTTGAGCGTGGCGAGGCGGCGCTGAAAAGTTACCTGGAGTTGCCACCTGCTCCCGGAACGCCATCTCATGCTGCCGCTTACGTGCGTCTGGGCAATCTCTTTGAAAGAAAGCAACAGCCGGAACAAGCGAAATGCGCATACGAACAGGCTTTGAAGCTGGACGTGAAGAACAAAGAGGCCGCCGATGCACTGCGGCGCCTGACGAAATAACAACGAGCGCGACTGGCTAATCATGTTCAACGACCTCCAGGCCCTGCGCTACGAATGAAGATGAACGTCCAACTTTCAACGCTCAACGCTCAACGTCGAACGACGGCCGGCCGACTCACTTGGAAGTTGAACGTTGAGCGTTGGACGTTGGACGTTGCTCCTCCAAAACCATGAATGACCTTCGCTTCGCTTTCCGCCAACTGCTGAAGAACCCCGGCTTCACCGCCGTGGCTGTACTCACGCTGGCGCTCGGCATCGGCGCGTGCGTTTCGATTTTCGGGGTCGCCAACGCGATGTTGCTCCGGGACCGGCCCTATCACGACCCTGACCGTTTGGTTTGGGTCTGGCAGCGCAACCGGGCTGAGGGATGGGGCAGCCTGCCGGCTTCCGGCCCGAACTTCGTCGATTGGCAGCAACAGGCCAAGGCCTTCGAACGATTAGCAGCCTTTGATCAAAGGGCGCCAGACTTGGAGCCGGCGGGCGCAGACACGGCCCCGGCAGAGCGGGTCGGCGTGGGCCGCGTGACGGTGAATCTTCTTTCGATGCTCGGGATCAAGCCGTTGTTGGGGCGCACCTTTCTTCCCGGCGACGAAAAGAATCGAGTCGTCGTGATGAGCTACGCGTTGTGGCAAAGGCGTTTCAATGCCGATCCCCGAATCGTGGATCGGACTATTCGGCTGAATGCCCAGGATTACACGGTCATTGGCGTCATGCCGGCAGAATTTCATTTTCCGCCCGAGCCCGAACCGGACCTCCTCTGGGTTCCGCTTTCCCTCGATGGCGAGCAACTGGCCGAATCTAAACGAGGACTCCGCGACTTTTACGCGCTGGGCCGCTTGAAACCCGGCGCGACCATGAGGTCGGCGCAGGCGGAACTGGACGCGATCATGGGGCGGCTTGCTCAAGAACATCCGGCGGCCAATCGGAACCAAGGCGGCGTCGTGCGTCCTCTGAAGATCTTTTGGCACCACCCCTTTGAGCGAATCATCTACGTGCTGCTGGGCGCCGTCGGGTTGCTCATCCTGATGGCGTGCTTCAACACCGCCAATTTGCTTCTGGCCAGAGCCACGGCGCGACAACACGAAATTGCCCTCCGGGCCGCATTGGGCGCCAGCCGGCTTCAGATCATCCGCCAACTGCTGATCGAAAGCATGCTGCTGTCGCTGCTCGGTGGCGCCCTCGGCCTGGTGATGGCCTTTTGGGGAACCGAACTGCTCGCGGCAACGATCCCAATGCATAATTACCGCGTCGGCGAGATTGAAATTGATGCGATGGTGCTGGCTTTCGCCCTGGCTCTGTCGCTCGTCACCGGGTTGCTCTTCGGCCTGGCCCCCGCGCTCACGACGGCGAAAGTCGATCTGCTTGCCGCGCTCAAGGAAGGCACCCGGCACGGTGAAGCCAGGCGGCCTCAGGGCTTGCGCAACGGATTAGTGATCGCGCAAGTGGCGCTGGCGGTTGTGTTGCTGAGCGGCACCTTCGTCACGGCGCAAAAGTTTTTCGAAATGCGCCGGACGCATTGGGGATTTCAACCCGAACGGTTGCTCACCGCCCGCCTGCCCTTGCCTGAATTTCGATACTCCAACAATGTTCGGTTCCTGAATTTCGACCAAAGCCTGCGGGCAACCCTGGCTGCGTTGCCCGGCGTGGAAGCGGTGACAACTTCGACCGGTTTGCCGCTGACAGGGGATGGCGGGCTTGGCCGGGAATTTCAAATTGAAGGCCGACCCGCCACTCCGAAGCCCGCTCGCGGACCTTTTGTGTTCCTGGAGTGGATTAACCCAAACTATTTTCAGACCCTTCGCCTTCCATTGTTGAGCGGCCGCGACTTCAACGAACAGGAATTTGTCGCCGGCGCCAACGTCGCGATCATCAACCGGGCTATGGCCGAACGGCATTTCGCCGGAGAAAATCCCATTGGCAAACGGCTGAGGATTTCAGCGCCGGTTTACGGGACGGACGATCATGGCAGCGAGCATGCGCTCGAAATCGTCGGCGTGGCGGGCGACGTGCAGCGCAGTCACGGTGACACAGAAGCTCATGCCTACATTCCCTACGCGCAGAATCCATCGTGGGACCTCACGCTGGCGATTCGCACGGCTCTGGACCCGAACCAAATGGCCCCGGCGATCCGCAAGGCCGTGGCCACGCTGGACCCGCGTCTTCCGGTGTTGTCCATCAAGGCGATGCCACAGCGCATCCGCGAGTCGATGGCCGATGACCGCGTACAAGTGGTGTTATGGACGTTGTTTGCCGGCGCAGCCATGTCGCTGGCAGCGATTGGCATTTATGGCGTGCTCTCGTTTACGGTCGCGCGCCGCACCCGCGACATCGCCGTCCACCTGGCCTTGGGCGCGCAGCGGCACGCCGTTCTGCGCCAGATGATGGCCAGCGGCCTGCGGCTCACGTTTGTGGGGCTGGTTCTTGGCCTGGCCTTGTCCTGGATGGGATGGCGGATCGTCAGCACCAAACTTTATGTCGGAGCGCCGCTCAAACCGCTGGTTACGATCGGCGTGGTGGTGTCCCTGATTTTGGTCGCCGCCGTCGCCTGCTTTGTTCCGGCTCGCCGCGCAACGAAGGTCGATCCGATGGAGGCGCTGAGGTGTGAGTGACTGGTTAAAAAAGTTAAAGGCGTTAAATGGGTTAAAAAGGCTAAATGCGTCGAAGCGCCTACCCGCGCCATTTAACGATTCAACCTTTTTAACAATTTAACCAACCATGAACGACCTGAAATTCGCCTTCCGCCAACTGCTCAAGAACCCCGGCTTCGCCACCGTGGCCGTGCTCACCCTCGCGCTGGGCATCGGCGCGAACACGGCCATCTTCAGTTTCGTCGATGCGGTCTTGCTGCGCCCATTGCCCTACGCGTCGCCGGAGCGGTTGGTGACCATCTGGCATTCGTATCCGGAATTGAATCTGCCGCGCGCCAGTGTTTCGCCGTTCGGCTACTTGCAATTCCAAGAGCAGGCGAAGTCTTTTGAGGAAATCAGCGCGGCCACGTTTTGGATGCCCAATCTCACTGGCCAGGAACAGCCGGAGCAGCTTCCAGGAATGCGAGTCACTGCTAACTTTTTCCGAACGTTCGGCGTCAAGCCTATCCGCGGTCGAACCTTCTCCGAGGAAGAGGACAAACCCGGCGCCCAACCGGTCGTGGTGCTCAGTCACGGATTTTGGCAGCGGCGTTTGGGAGCGAACACGAATATTCTCGGCAGCAGTCTCACGCTGGACGGAAACAGCTACACCGTGGTCGGCATCATGCCGCCTCGATTCAAGTTTTACGGCGAAATCGATGTTTGGAGACCGATGGCCTTTTCTGCTGGAGAAACAAGCGGTCGCGGTTCGCATAGCGAGTTCCTGTTGGCCGTTGCCCGCCTCAAGCCCGGCATCACTGTTCCTCGAGCCCAGGCGGAAATGAACGCCCTGGCCGTCCCGATTCGCAGACAATATTTTGGCCAGAACAGCCGCTGGGGTCCCACGATCGTCGCCGTCCAGAAGGTGATGACGCAGGAAATTCGTCCCGCGTTGTGGATTCTTTCAGCGGTGGTCGCGATGGTGTTGTTGATCGCCTGCGCCAACGTTGCCAATCTGCTGCTGACCCGCGCGACGACGCAGCAGAAGGAAATCGCCATCCGCGTTGCCCTGGGCGCAGGACGGTTTCGCCTGATTCGCCTGTTGCTCGCCGAAAGCCTGCTGCTCGCTTGTCTCGGCGGCGCCGCGGGAATCTTTCTGGCCGTCTGGGGAATTGATCTTCTGGCATCGGCAGTGCCGGCGAATATTGCGCAGTTCATCGTTGGCTGGGACCAAATCGGTGTCGATGCGCGCATCCTTGGTTTCACGCTGGCCGTTTCGTTGTTCACGGGATGCATCTTCGGGCTGGCGCCAGCAGTGCAGACCTCGCACATGAGCCTCAATGAAGCGCTGAAGGAAGGAAGCCGGGGCGCGACGGAAGGCTTTCGTCGCAACAAACTGCGCAGCCTGCTGGTCATTTCGGAAATCGCGCTGGCGTTGATGTTGTTGACTGGCGCCGGCCTGCTCATCAAAGGTTTCACCAAGGTCGTTAACGTCAGTCCCGGATTTAATGCGAATCGGCTCCTGACCTTTTATCTCTCCCTGCCCCGGTCCAAATATGCAGAGCCGGAGCGAGTCGTTATGTTTTATCAGGAGCTGCTGACCAGGCTGCGAGCTTTGCCGGGTGTGCACTCGGCTGGTCTGACGACGAGCCTGCCGCTCAGCGGGCGCGGAGGAACTGCATCCTACAGCATCGAAGGCAGGAATTTGGCCCCGGGCGAGGCGCAGCCGCACGGAGCGCCCGGCGGCGTGGACGCCGAGTACTTCCGCACATTGGGCATTCCGCTCCTGAAGGGCCGTTACTTCAATGAGCAAGACAGCGCTTCCGCTTTGCCAGTGGCCCTCATCGACGAAAAGGTCGCCAAACGTTACTGGCCCAACGAAGACCCGCTCGGCAAACGAATCAACTTCACGTTCGATCGCAACGACGCGGGGCGAGTCTGGCGCGAGATCGTGGGCGTGGTTGGCCATGCGAAGATTTATGGTCTGGATGCAGATGCCAAGGAGCAACTCTACTTCCCGCACTTGCAGTTGGCGCGGCGCGACATGTGCGTGGTCATTCGCACGGCGGGGTTGCCTCACAGCCTCGTCAGCGCGGCGCGAAGCCAGGTGTGGGCCTTGGACAAGGACCAGCCCCTCCATGACATCCGAACCATGGAGGAGCGCGTGGACCAGTCGCTCCTGCGGAAGCAACACCTGATGTTTCTGACAACGTTGTTCGCCGGGTTGGCGCTGTTCCTGGCGGCGCTCGGACTTTACGGAGTGATTTCCTATTCCGTCAGCCAACGCACGCACGAGGTTGGCATCCGCATGGCCCTCGGCGCCCAGCCGAGTGACGTCCTGAAGTTGGTACTCAAACACGGACTGAAACTGGCTCTGGTCGGAGTGGTCGTGGGAATTGGTGGCGCTTTGGCGTTAACGCGTTTGATGAAAACGTTGCTGTTCGACGTGAGCGCCACGGATCCTATGATCTACTTCGTCGTCTCCGTCGTACTGGGGTCTGTGGCATTGCTTGCATGCTATCTGCCAGCGCGGCGTGCCACCAAAGTCGATCCGATGGTGGCGCTAAGATATGAGTGATTCGTTGAAAAAGTTAAATGGGTTAAAAAAGTTAAATGCGTCGAAGGGGCCACCCGCGCCATTTAACGATTTAACCTCTTTAACTCTTTTAACCATTTAACCAACCATGAACGATCTTCGCTTCACCATCCGTCAACTGCTTAAGAACCCCGGCTTCACCGCCGTGGCTGTGCTCACGCTGGCCCTTGGCATCGGGGCCAACACGGCGGCGTTCAGTTGGATTCAGACCGTGCTCTTGCGGAGCGTGCCGGGCGTTGCGGACGCCGATCGATTGATTGTCATCGCGCCGCGACACGTCAGCGGCAATTTGATCGACACGATGTCTTATCCCGATGTGCAGGATCTAGCGGCGCACAAGGAACTCTTCAGCGGCATCGTCGCGTCGCAGTATGCGCCGGTGAGCATGACGATTGGCGCCGAGCCGGAATGGGCTTGGGCCCAATGCGTGACCGCCAATTTCTTCGACGTGCTCGGGGTGCGGACCGTGCTGGGACGAGCGTTTTTGCCCGAAGAGGAATCCTCGCCTGGCGGCCATCCGGTTGTGGTGTTGAGCCATGCATTTTGGCAACGACGATTCAACAGCGACTCAAACGTTCTGGGTCGAACCATCACTTTGAATCGTCAGCCCTTCACGATCGTGGGGGTGGCCCCGCCGGCATTTCGGGGCACAATGGGCGGGCTGGCCTTCGATCTCTGGGTGCCAATAATGATGCGCGACAAACTTCTTCCGGGTGGCTGGAACCCCGGCATTTTTCAGGCGCGCAACAATCGCTGGCTCCACACCGTCGCGCGTCTCGCCCCGGGCGTGAGCGTCAGCCAGGCCCGGACGGCCGTCGAAACCGTCGCGCGCCAATGGGACCAGGAATATCCGGCGACCAATCGCAACATTCGGTTCGCGCTCGTGCCGATGTGGAAATCGCCGTGGGGCGCGCCGGGCGTCCTCCTGCCGGTGCTGAGCGTGCTGTTTGCCGTGACGTGTCTGGTGCTGCTTATCGTCGCAGCCAATATCGCCAGCCTGCTGCTCGTGCGCGCGACGCAGCGCGAACGGGAAATCGCCGTGCGCCTCGCTGTGGGCGCCAGCCGCGCGCGCGTCATCCGCCAACTGCTTACTGAAAGCATCGTGCTCGCCGTCCTCGGCGCGGCGGTGGGGGTGCCGTGCGCTGCCTGGCTTATGGACCTGACACGGGACTTGTTTCCCGTTGTCTTTCTTCCGGTGGTGCTCGATCCGCATCTGGACGCGCGCTCGCTCCTCTTCATGCTTCTGGCCGCGTGTGGAATCGGCTTGCTCTTCGGGCTGGCGCCAGCATGGCAATCCTCTCGCCCAAATCTGTGTGTCGCGCTGAAGGACGGCGCGCGTGGCATGTCGGCCGGGCGTCACGGGTTGCGCAGTTGTCTGGTCGCGGCGGAGATTGCGCTCGCGCTGCTGCTGCTCATCAGCGCGGGGCTGTGTTTCCAAGGCTTTCGCCACGCGCGCCGGATGAATCCCGGATTCGATCCTGCCGGTGTGTTGCTCGCCAACATGCGTCTCGGCGTCCACGGTTACAGCGACTCGGACGGAAAACTCTTTTATAGAAAACTGCTGGAACGGCTTCGTCCGCTTGCCGGCGTGGAAGCGGCGAGCCTGGGCGACTACGTGCCGTTGGGGCCGGAGGGCGGAAGTTCGACTCGCCTGAGCCCCGAGGGTTACACACCGCAGCCCAACGAATACATGAGCCTGCCGTTCAATATCGTCTCGCCCGGATACTTCGAGACGCTGCGCATTCCGCTGATCGAGGGGCGGGACTTCGCTGCGCGCGACGATGCCTCGGCCCCCGGCGCGATCATCATCAACGAGATCGCCGCGCGCCGCTTCTGGCCGGGCCGGAGCGCACTGGGGCGGCGCATCACGATTTTTGGCAATCGCGAGCTGACCGTTGTTGGAGTCGCCAAGGCGGCGAAAGTGCGCTGGTTGAACGAGCCGGCGAGCGGATTCTTCTACCTGCCGCTCGAGCAGTTCTACTCGCCGAACATGAACGCGCATCTGCGCGCGGCGGGGAATCCTTTGGCGTTGGCGAATGCCGTGCGCCGCGAAGTCCGCGCGCTGGACCCCTCCATGCAGCCCGCCATCATCCTGCCCATGACGGAGGTGACGGATTTCTCCGTGCTCACGTATCACGTCGCTGCGTCCGTGCTGACGGTGCTTGGCGCAACGGCACTGGTGCTGGCCATGCTCGGCATCTACGGCGTGATGGCGTTCGTGGTGAACCAGCGCACCCAGGAAATCGGCATTCGCATGGCGCTGGGCGCAGCGAAAGGCGATGTCTTGAAGCTCGTGCTCGGACAAGGCGCGCGGCTCGCCGTTATCGGCATCGTTGCGGGTCTCGTCTGCGCGCTCGCCGCCACTCGATTCCTCGCCAGCGTCCTTGTCGGCGTGAGCGCGCTGGACCCGTTGACTTTTGGCGCTGCCTCGCTGCTGCTGGGCGCGGTCGCGCTGCTGGCCTGTTATCTGCCCGCGCGCCGGGCGATGAGGGTCGATCCCATGGAAGCGCTGCGCTACGAATGAAAATGAACGTCCAACTTCCAACGCTCAACGCTCAACGTCGAATGACGGCCGGCCGACCCACTTGGAAGTTGAACGTTGAGCGTTGGACGTTGGACGTTGCTCCTCCAAAACCATGAATGATCTCAAATTCGCCTTCCGCCAACTGCTGAAGAACCCCGGCTTCACCGCTGTGGCCGTGCTCACGCTCGCGCTGGGCATCGGGGCGAACACCGCCATCTTCAGTCTGATCAACGAGCTTCTGCTCAGACCTCTGCAAGTGAAGAACGCAAAGGAGTTGGTGGGAATCGTTCTCACGGACCGAACCGGCGATTATGCGCGCCAACGGATTCCGTTTCCCATTTGTCGTGATTACCAGGAACAGAGCCGCGCCTTTTCCGAGCTCCTTGCCTATGCCGAAGTTCATGCGCCGATTCAGATCGGAGAGCAAACCCGTCCTGATGCCATCCAACTGGTGTCCGCCAATTTCTTCAGCGCGCTCGGTGCCATTCCCAGCCTGGGTCGGACTTTTTCGCCTGAGGATGACCGATCGCCCGGACAAGCCGGGGTGGCGGTCATCAGCCATCGATGCTGGCAGGATTCGTTTGATGGCGACTCGGCAGTAATTGGCAAGACGATGATTGTTCGCCCGACCTACGCTCAACCGCTGGTCTGCACGATTGTCGGTGTCGCACCCGTCGGATTTGCGGGACTTGAAAAGCATTCTCCCCAAGTGTGGTTGCCGGCCGTGATGGAGGAGCACTTCAAAAAAAGCCAGCCGGTGGACTTCCGATTGGCTGGCTTCCTCTCGCCCAACGTAAGTCGCCGGCAGGCTACCGCAGAGTTGGACATTGTGGCGCGTAATATCGCCCAAAAATATAACGGCGCAGTCCTTCCTGGTTACGGAAACGAAGGGATCTTTCGCTCGGATCTGAAGACTCAGCTCCGCCCGGCGGCGCGCGGCAGTTGGGGCGCTTTCAAGCCGCATCGCGCCTTGCAGCGAGCCACTGCCCTGGCCGTTGCAGTCGGTGGCCTGGTGCTGCTGATCGTTTGCGCCAATTTGTCGAATCTACTGCTGGCTCGTGCCACCAAACGCCGCAAAGAGATGGCGATTCGCCTGTCGCTTGGGGCCAGCCGTTGGCAATTGCTGCGGCAGACGCTGACGGAAAGCATTCTTCTGGCCCTGCTCGGAGGAGCTGTCGGGATACTCGTGGCGCGCTGGACCAATCAGTTGCTCCTCGCGATCAAGCCGGGAGACGTCCCGTTCCTGGTCCAGGCGGCGCTGGATTATCGCGTCGTTTGCTTCGCGCTGCTCGTGTCTATTCTCGCCGGGTTCATCTTCGGAACTGCGCCCGCGTGGCAGGCAACGGGGTGCGATCTGAATTCCGTGCTCAAGGACGAAGGCACCACCGCTGCTAAAAGCCGCCGCTTTCAGCTTCGAGACATTCTGGTCGTAACTCAAATCGCGCTTTGCCTGCTGCTTCTGATCGGAGCCGGTCTTTGCCTGAGGAGCTTTGCCGAACTTCATGCCGCAGACCCCGGCTTCAATACGAAGGACACCGTGCTCGTGCCGCTGCGACTGAACGGTCACACCGAAAAGTCGGCTGGTCCCTTCTTTCAGGAAATGGCGCAGCGACTGGAAGCGCTGCCCGGTATCCGGTCGGTGAGTTATGCGCAAAACTTTCCGTTGCTTGGAGGCGGAAGCGCATCCGTTCCCGTGGACCGGATCGACGATTACACGCCGGCAAAGGATGAGTTCCTCAACCTGGAATTCACCATGGTGGGCCCGAAATACTTCGAGACCGTGGGCATCCCGATCGTGCAAGCGCCGGAGACGGACGTGCGCCGCAGCGGTTCGGTGGTCTGGATTAACGAAAGTTTTGCGCGGCGCTACTGGCCCGGCCAGGCGCCCGTGGGCAAACGCATCGGGTCATTCGTAGTGGGCGGTATCGTCCGGGATAGCCACATCAAAAACCTGACCGACAAACCCGGACCTCACTTCTACCTTCAACGATCCTGGCCCCAATCCACGTCTCTGGTTTTGATCGCCCGCACAGACGGCAACACGCGCGCCGCCATTGCCGCCATGCGCCACGAGATCCGGAGCCTGGACAAGGACCTCGACCTGTCGCGCATCAAGACGATGCGACAAGTGCTGAGTGACTCATTCGCGAATCAACGATTTCTTCTCATGCTGCTTGGGGGATTTGCTCTTAGCGCAATGATTCTCGCTGCGCTGGGCATCTACGGCGTCATGTCGTACCTGGTGACGCTACGGACCCGCGAAATTGGCATTCGCATGGCCCTGGGTGCTCAACATCTGAATGTGCTGGGACTGGTGCTGCGTCACGGGGCGCTCTTGACGCTCGTGGGAATCTTTCTCGGCGTGGCAGGCGCTTTGATCACGACGCGTGTTCTTGCCAGCGTCCTGTATGAAACCAGCCCAACCGATCCGCTGACGTTCACGGCCATCTCGTGGTTGCTGGCCGGCGTGGCGCTGCTGGCGTGCTTGCTTCCAGCCCGTCGCGCCATGCGCATTAGTCCGATGGAAGCGCTGAGGTATGAGTGACTGGTTAAAAAAGTTAAATGGGTTAAAAAGGTTGAATGCGTCGAAGCGGCTGCCTGCGCCAATTAACGATTTAACCTTTTTAACTCCTTTAGCAATTTAACCACCCATGAACGACCTTCGCTTCGAATGACTTCGTCGTCGTTAGATGAGTTACAGGGTTAAAGTGTTAATCGCAGTTGGTTCGCCAGACGGAGCAATCCCTTGGACTGCCTGTGACAGCCGGGGCCAAATGAAATTGAAAACGTCATCGTGAACCACGAGGCCGCAGTGCGCCGGTGAACGTGCCGTCCCGAATGTTGCGGTGGTTTCGAGTGAAGCGTAAAACTGAAGTGTAACGTGTGAAGCGTGAAGGATGCTGTGCACTGACAACTGACCACTGATTACCGATCACTGACCTCTGACCATGAACGATTTGAAATTCGCCTTCCGCCAACTGATGAAGAATCCCGGATTTACCGCCGCAGCCGTGCTCACGCTGGCGCTGGGCATCGGGGCGAGCACGGCGATTTACAGCGTGGTGAACACGGCGATGCTCGATCCGCTGCCAGGACCGGGCTCGCACCGGCTCGTCCAGATTGCCGAACGCACTTACACGCACGGCTCCTTTGGCGAGAACATTGGCAAGCCGAACTTCCTCGGCATGTCGCCTCCGGCGCTCGAAGGCGTGAGCGCGCATCAGAGCTTCTTTGCCGATTTCGCGTGGGCCAGCATCCTCACGCTGGAAAGGAAGACCGCGGACCTTATTGAGCAGGAAGATGGCTACGCGGTTTCGCCGAATTTTTTTAGCCTTTGGAATGTGCCGCCGCTGCTGGGGCGGACGTTTGCAAAAGACGAGGCGGTGCCGCTGGACGAAAATGAAAAGCCGGTGCGAGACACAGTCATCGTAGTGAGCTACGCCTGGTGGAAATCGTTCTTTGGCGGGGACGCGAATGTCATTGGCCAGAGCATCGAAATGAGCGGACGCCATTTCACGGTCATTGGAGTGATGCCACCTCATTTTCAGTTTCCCTGGGGTGGAACAAAATTTTGGTTGCCCGCCGAGCCGCTTCGGCTGCCGCCTGGCTGGATGAAGGCGCCTTACATTAACCTCTTTGCCCGGCTCAAGCCCGGCGTCACGATTCAGCAAACGGAAGCGATGCTCGAAACGGTCGCACAGCGACTCATCAAGGATCATCCATCGGACAAAGACTATGGCCGCGATTGGAGTCAACGGCCCGGTGGGCTCGGTTTTTGGGTGCGTCCGGCGCGCGTGCAGTTCATGGATCGCCGCGGCGATTTGCAGCGCACGCTTTACGGCCTGCTCGCGGCAATTGGGTTCGTGCTGCTTATCGTCTGCGCAAACGTGGCGAATCTGACACTGGCCAGAACTGAGAAACGCCAGCAGGAACTGGCCGTCCGCGCTGCATTGGGCGCGGGTCGTCTTCGGCTCATGCGCCAACTGTTAACCGAAAGTGTCCTGCTCGCGTGCCTGGGCGGACTGGGCGGCGTGGCCGTCGCCGTCGTTGGCGTGAAAGTGCTGGCCGCGCTCATCCCTGAACTCATGCCGCGCCTGAAGCCGATCCAGATCGACGGCACCGCACTCGGCTTCACGTTGCTCATCTCCCCGGTGACGGGCCTGGTCTTTGGATGCGCTCCCGCATGGCAGGCGGGCCGCACGAAGCTCAATGAAGCGCTGAAGCAGGCCGGCGCGCAGGCCACGGCGGGATTCGGCCGCCGACGCTATCGCAGCGCGCTCGTCGTGGCCGAGTTGGCCCTCGCGCTGATTCTGCTCACGGGCGCCGGGCTGATGATTGAAAGCGTCACGCGGTTGCTTCACATCGATCCCGGTTTCGATCCGCAAAACCTCCTGCGCGTTGAACTCGATCTTCCGTGGGACAAATACGGCGGCTTCGACGAGCACGCGCCGAAACGGAAGGTGCTTTACGCGCAACTGCACGAACGGCTGGCCGCACTGCCCGGGGTGAAGGCCGTCGGCATTGGCAAGGGCGCAACGCGGGTCGAGAAGCTGATCCTGGAAGGGCGCAAAGAGCCGGTTGAAGTCTTGACGGAAGGCTGTGGCGTGGAGCAAAGCGACCTCTTTCGGGCGATGCGCATTCCGCTGCGGGCAGGCCGATACTTCGACCGGCACGATCTCGGCGAAAAAGTCGGCACGGCGATTATCAATGAGACGATGGCACGCACGTTCTGGCCGGGTGAAGACGCGTTGGGGAAGAGGTTCAGCAGGGAAGCCTGGCGCCGCTCACCTCAATATGAAGTCGTCGGAGTCGTGGGCGACATCCGCGAATTTCGCTACCGCCGGCCGCCGACACGGCCACCGAGACCAACCTTCTATCGGCCCTGCCACGAACTGGAGTTGATGGGCGACTACCCTTTTGTTGTGATTCGCACCGAGGCCGATCCGCGCGCACTCCTCCCGGCCATTCGCAGAGAGTTGAGCGCCGTGGAGCCGGCGATGCGCGCGCCGCAAGTCATTGTTTGCCGGCAGGCGCTCTTTGATTCTACGCTGGCGCAGCGCACTTACATGCTCTTTCTGGTTGTGTTCGCCGCGGTCGGCCTGCTGCTCGCGGCCCTGGGCATCTACGGAGTGCTTGCTTACTCGGTCGCACGCCGCACGCGCGAAATCGGCATCCGCATGGCCGTGGGCGCGGAACGGCGTCATGTGCTGGCGATGATCATGGCCGAAGGCGGCCGTCTCCTGATCGCAGGGATAGTGCTTGGCCTGATCGCCGCCTTCTGGCTCACGGGCTTAATGCGGCGTCAACTCTTTGAAGTCAGCCCCACCGAGCCGCGCGTTTTCATCGCAGTCGTTCTCGTCCTGTCAGCCGTCGCGCTGTTCGCCTGTTTTCTTCCCGCGCGACGGGCGACGCGGATCAATCCGATGGAGGCGCTGCGCTACGAATGAAAATGAACGTCCAACTTTCAACGCTCAACGCTCAACGTCGAATGACGGCCGGCCGACCCACTTGGAAGTTGAACGTTGAGCGTTGGACGTTGGACGTTGCTCCTCCAAAACCATGAATGATCTCCGTTTCGCCTTCCGCCAACTGCTCAAGAACCCCGGCTTCACCGCCGTGGCCGTGCTCACGCTGGCGCTGGGCATCGGGGCCAACACGGCCATCTTCAGCTTCGTCAACGCCATCCTCCTGCGTCCGCTGCCTTACAAAGATCCACAGCGATTGGTGATGGTGTTCGAAAGTCATCGGGTCAATGGCTGGGACCGGTTCACGATTGGCGCGCCGGTGCTTGGCGAGTGGCGCAAGCAAAGCACTGTCTTCGAAGGGTTGGCGGGGCGGGGTTGGGGCAGTTTCATTCTCACCGGCAAAGGCCCGCCTGAAAACATTCGCGGCGCCCTGCTCTCGGCAAATGCCTTTGCACTGCTGGGCGTCAGGCCAATCCTGGGACGCGATTTTCTGCCAGAGGAAGAAACCCACGGCAAACATCACGTCGTGCTGCTCAGCCATGAATTTTGGCAGCGTCGTTTTGGCGGCGATACCAATATCGTCGGGCAAAGCATCGCATTGAACACCGAACCCTACACGGTGATTGGGGTGATGCCGCCACGCACGTTCTTTCCGGAAGCGAATATCCAGGTTTGGGTGCCGCTGGCGTTTAGCGCGAATGACCTGCGTAATCGACACGCTCACAATTATACCGTCTATGGACGGCTGAAGGCGGGCGTTACGCTCGACCGGGCCCGCGCCGAGATGGAACTCATCGCCCGTCGCATGGCCGAGGCAGATGAACAAAACAAGGGTTGGGGAGCGGTCGTTGATCCATTGCACGAAATGACGGTGGGCGACTCGCGCAAAGTGTTGCTGGTGCTGCTGGGAGCAGTCGGTTTGGTCCTGTTGATTGGCTGCGCCAATATTGCAAATCTTCTCCTCGCGCGCTCCGCAGGTCGCACGCGCGAATTCGCCATTCGTGCCGCCCTGGGCGCGGGACGCAAACAGATGATTCATCAATTGCTGACCGAGAGTTTGATGCTCGCCATTCTCGGCGGCGTCTCGGGAACGATGGTTGCCTTTCTCGGCCTTCGCACCCTCGTTCGCTTCAGCCCGCCCGATCTGCCGCGTGTGTGGGAAGGCATTTATCTCGACGGGACGACTCTTGGCTTCACCGCGTTGGTGACGCTGGCGACGGGTGTGATCTTTGGACTGGTGCCGGCGTTGCAGGCGTCGAATCCGGCCCTGGCGCGTGAACTTCATGACAGTACCCAGGGCAGCGGCACCAGCCGACATCGCCAGCGCCTTCGCGGCGCGCTCGTCGTTAGCGAAGTTGCACTGTCACTGATGCTGCTGGTGAGCGCGGGCCTGACGATTCGAAGCTTCAGCAGGCTGATTTCGCAACCACTCGGCTTCAATCCCGAACACGTCGTCAGCATGGGCATTGGTCTGCCGGACAAAAAATATCCCGAACAGGAACAGCGCGTCGCGCTTTTCGAGCAGTTCATCACGCGGATTCAAAGTTTAGCCGGAGTTCAATCCGCCGCGTTGGTGTACGGATTGCCCTTGAGCGGCAACACCTCTCAACTTTCGGTAAACATCGTTGGAGCGCCGCCCCAGGCGCCGGGCGAAGCGGTCGCTGCCCACTATGCCCAGGCCAGTCCGGGCTACTTTCGCGCGATGAATATCCCGCTGCTTCAGGGAAGAGATTTTACAGAACACGATCGCGCCAATACGGCGCCGGCACTGATCGTAAACGAGACCTTCGTGAAGAAATTCAAACTCGGCACCGACGTCATCGGCCGCCGCATCGGTGTCGGAGACGGCACCGACAACGCGGAAATCATCGGTCTGGTCAAAGACGTCAAACGCATCGACATGGCCCAACCGGCCTATGGTGAAATGTACCGGAGCTACAAACAGATGTGTTGGGGCTACATGACCCTGGTGGTGCGAACGCCACGCGATCCTGCGGAAATCGCCCGTGCGATTCGGGTTGAGCTGGACGGCCTCGACAAAGAGCAACCGATCGAAAACGTCCGCACCATGACGCAACTCGTCTCGTCATCGGTAGCGCAACGGCGTTTGTCGGTGCAATTGCTCAGCGGTTTCGCAGGAGCGGCCCTGGTGCTGGCCGCGTTGGGATTGTATGGCGTGCTGGCCTACAACGTCACTCAGCGCACGCGGGAGATCGGCGTTCGCATGGCTCTCGGTGCGCAAAGGCCCGACGTGATGCGGTTGGTACTGCGACAGGGCATGGCGTTGGCTGGTGTGGGCATTGTGGTCGGATTGGCAGGCGCCTTTGTTCTCAGTCGGCTGCTACGAACCTTGCTCTTCGGCGTCAGTCCGACCGATCCTGTCACGTTCGCCGTGGTCTGTTTGCTTTTGGCCGCCGTGGCATTTCTGGCCTGCTATATCCCCGCACGCCGCGCGACCAGAGTGGCTCCCATGGAAGCGCTGCGTTATGAATGACTTTTCAACTTTCAACTTTCAACGCTCAACGTCGAACAACGACAGCCCGACTCACTTGGACTCACTTGGACTCACTTGGACGTTGAGCGTTGGACGTTGGACGTTGAACGTTGCTCCTTAAGACCGTGAACGATCTGAAATTCGCTATTCGCCAACTGTTGCAGAACCCTGTTTTCACCGCCGTAGCGGCCAGGCCCGTCATCTCGGAAAGGACGGGGCTTCCATGAATCCGTTCGTTGCTAAAATCATTTATATCCTGGGATATTGGGTCGCCAATTTCGTCATCCGGGCGCCACACATCAAAGTCCATCGCCAGGCGCCCATCCGTTCAAATCGCAATACCAGGCGAGATACTTCGTTCTTTCTTGCCGTGGGCGTAGGCGGTTTCCTCGTTCCGCTCCTCTATGTTTTCAGCTCGCTCCTTTCATTTGCGGACTATTCCATCCCCTGGTGGATCGGGATGACCGGCGTTGTCATCCTGGCCTTTGGCGACTGGGTCTTTTGGAGATCGCACAAGGACCTCGGACGAAACTGGTCTCCAAAACTGGAAATTCGCCAGGACCACAAGCTGATCACCCATGGTATCTACCAACGCATCCGCCATCCCATGTATGCATCGCTCTGGCTGCTGGTCATTGCGCAGGCGATGATTCTACCGAACTACGTGGCAGGGTTCTCGGGCCTGCTCCCATTCGCAATTCTTTATTTCCTGCGGGTTGAAAAGGAAGAGAGAATGATGTTGGAAGAATTCGGCAGCCAGTACGAACAATACCGGAAGACAACCGGCAGGCTGTTTCCAAAGCTCGGAAATACCGCTGCATCGGACCGTGTGACTTATGACTGACCCCAAATTCGCGTTCCGCCAGTTGCGGAAGAACCCTGGCTTCGCCGCCGTGGTCGTGCTCACGTTGGCGCTGGGTATTGGCGCGGACGCGGCGCGCGGTCAAGAGGCAGTCATCAACGAGTTTGTGGCTGTCAATGACCAAGGACTGTCGGACGCGGAGGGCGATTTCCCGGATTGGATCGAACTTCACAACCCGGGTTCCAATTCCGTTTCGCTTCTGGGTTGGTCGCTCACCGACGATCCGGCGCGACTGCGTCAATGGCTTTTTCCGGGCGTGCTGCTTCCGGCCAATGGTTATCTCGTCGTCTTCGCTTCCGGAAAGGACCGGGCAGTTGCTGGCGCGGAACTGCACACGAATTTCAAACTGGACGGCGACGGGGAATTCCTTGCGCTGGTCAAGCCGGATGGGATCACCGTGGCCTCCCAATTTGCGCCCCGGTTCCCAAATCAGCGAAAGAACATCTCGTATGGCCTTGGCTCAGCAGGTTTCCACTACTTGCGTCCACCGACACCGGGGGCGGCCAATGGCACGAACTACGTCCAGTTCGTCGCCGACACGAAGTTCAGTCTGGACCGCGGTTTTTACTCCGCGCCGATCAGCGTGGTCATTACCACCGCGACCGAGAGCGCGACCATTTACTATACGACCAATGGCTCTGTGCCATCGCCGACGAACGGCTCGGTGTATGCCGCGCCTTTGGTCATTGCGCGAACAACGGTTTTGAAGGCGGCAGCGTTCAAGGCCGGCTTTGAGCCGTCGAACGTGGACACTCATAGCTACCTTTTTCTGGCAGATATCGTGCAGCAGGATTTCCAGAAGGTGGTGGCACTCGGCTTTCCGACGAACTGGGGCGCCACAGCCGCGGATTATGGATTCGATCCGGACGTGGTGGGAGCAAACGGCACTGACCGTTACAGCGGGAAGTACACGGCCAGCTTGAGCAACGATCTACGCTCCATCCCCAGCGTTTCGTTGGCGTTATCGGTCAGCGAGATGTTTGGCACGAACGGCATTTACACGCGCTCGGAGCAGGGCGGAGATGCATGGGAGCGCCCGGTCTCTTTTGAATTGCTGTATCCGGATGGGCGAAAGAGCGTGCAGGCCAATGCCGGCGTGCGCATCCACGGGGGATTCTTCCGACTCCATTCCGCCACGCGGAAACATTCCTTTCGCGTTCTCTTCCGCGAACAGTACGGCCCCGGCAGATTGAACCGGCCGCTATTCGGTTCGAAGGCGGCGGCTGAATTCGACACCCTCGTGCTGCGAGGCGGGGCGAACGACGCCTATTCCTGGCAGTTCGGCTTTTCGCAGCCGCTCTACATTCGCGACTCCTTCATTCGCCAAAGTCTGCTGGACATGAATGCACCCGCCCCACGGGACTTCTTCGTTCATCTCTACATCAATGGCGTGTATTGGGGTCTCTACGATCTGAGCGAGCGCCCGGACGCCGCTTTCGCCTCGACGTATTTCGGCGGCGTGGAGGACGACTGGGATGCGCTCAACGATGACGGTGTCTCCAACGGCTCAAACGCGGCCTGGACAAATTTCCTGGCCCTCTGTTCTCAAGGACTCGCCAGTGACGCCGCCTATCAGCGGGTCCAAGGCAACCATCCCGACGGCACACCCAATCCCGCTTATCCCAACTACCTGGATGTCGATCAAATGGTTGATTACCTCATCGCGCTTTTTTACGGCGGCACGCGTGATTGGCCCGGCAAGAATTACTGGCTGTTGCGGCATCAAACGAATAACACGGGCTTCAAATTCATGGCCTGGGACATGGAAATGTGCCTTGGTCTCCTGAACACCAACGCCAATTGGGACACCACCGGCTTCACCAACGATGTCGCGGCTCCTTACGGGGCAGCCCGCGGCAACGCCGAGTTTCGCCTTCGCTTTGCCGATCGCGTGCACAAACATTTCTTCAACGATGGCGCGCTTTACGTCGATCCGGTCCAGCCGCAATGGGACCCGATGCATCCGGAACGGAATCGTCCCGCCGCCCGGTTCGCGGCCCTCGCTGCGGCTATCGACAGCGCGATGGTGGCGGAGTCCGCTCGCTGGGGCGACCAACACGCCGCTGTTCCGTACACGCGCGACGAGCATTGGCGCGTGGAACGGGATCGGGTCTTGAACTATTGGATTCCCAGCCGCGCGACCAACATCCTGCAGCAGTTTCGTGCGGCGGGACTTTACCCAACCGTTGAGGCGCCACGCTTCAATCAGCACGGCGGTGAAATGCCTGCGGGTTTCCAACTCGCCATGACCATGCCATCCGGCTCGATCTACTACACCGTCAATGGAGGAGAGCCTCGCCAGACGAATCAGGCGACATTTTATTTCGCGGCGGTGACTCTGCCAGAGAACGCTATCGTCAAAGCGCGCGCCCTGAGTGCCGGCCAATGGAGCGCGTTGAACGAAGCGACGTTCACCACCAGCCGTTTGCCGTTCATCATCACGGAAATCCATTATCATCCCGCCGACCCGTCCATAGCTGAGCGGAACGCCGGCTTCGATGATGCCGACCAATTCGAGTTTCTGGAACTCCTCAACGCCGGGGCAAACCCTGTCAGCCTGACCAACCTGCTCCTCACCAACGCCGTTCGGTTCCATTTCCGATCCAGCCCTGTCACGACGCTGATGCCGGGTGCCGTCGCTCTGCTGGTCAAGAATCGCGCTGCCTTCGTTCAACGCTACGGCAGCGAATGGCCCGTGATCGGAGAGTACGACGGCAATCTTTCCAACGGCGGTGAACGCCTGTTGCTGCTCGATGGCACCAGGACTGTCGCCGACGTGACCTACGGCACCGACGCGCCCTGGCCGGCGAGTGCCGATGGAGCAGGCAATTCCCTGGAAGTTGTCGATTGGAACGGAAACTTCAATTCCCCGACCAATTGGCTGGCGAGCGTCGAATGGGGAGGAACGCCAGGCCGCGTGCCCGGGGCGGTGTTGCGTGTCGAGTCAATTCGGTTCGAAAACCAACGCGTCATCCTCCGCTTCATCGCCCGTGCTGGCGCGCGATATACCCTTGCCCACAAACCAGACCTCGGCACGTCCAATTGGATTCCGCTCGCCGAACTGCCGCCAGTATCCGCCCCGGGCAGCCGCCAATTTGATGACCTGGTCCCATCGACAACCGAACAACGTTACTACCGGATTTCGTCACCGTGAGCGCTGACATTCCTCACTTCTATGGTGGGCATCAACTTTCCCGCCTGTTCCAATCACTTTCTAAAATTGATTTTCATGGCCGCCGGCGCGAGCATCGGCCTGAGAAATGATTTTGTCCATGCACCATAGCGTGAAAGCCGCCAACGAGTCGGCAGCCGATCTTCTCGGCGCATGGCTGGCGCATCCCAACACACGCAACGTGATGGTGGCTGGCGGCAACACGCCGCTGGAAGTTTATCGTCTCATCGCCGCTCGGGGGTTGAAGCTGTCTCACTTGCACGTTTTTGCGCTGGATGAATACGTCGGTGTTCCACCCGAGAAATCACGCAATTGCACCAACCTGCTGCGCCGCTCCATCGCGGAAAGGTGGGGCATCCCGCCTGGGCAGTTCTTCAAGGTCAGCTCGCTCGAAGAAGAGGCGCTCGCAAGTGTGCAGCAGCACGAGCAAACAATCGTGAAACTGGGCGGCCTCGATGTGATCGTGCTCGGACTGGGACAAAACGGCCATCTGGGCTTCAACGAACCCGGTAGCAAAGAAGATTCGCCCGGACGGATCGTTCATCTTGACTCAGTATCGATTGAAGCCAACCGCAAATGGTTCGGCGGGGATTACGCGCCATCGCTGGGTGTGACGGTGGGCTTGAAAATAATTCTTGCGGCGCGACACATACTCATCATGGCCTACGGTTCTCACAAAGCGGCTGCTGTCAAAGCCATGATTGAAGGACCTCGCAGCGAGCAATGCCCTGCGTCCTTTCTCCAGGGACACCTCGACACGCAGGTGTTCCTCGACACCGCGGCCGCCTCGGGATTGAGCGCGAAATCATGAGGCATTCGAAAGCGAGTGCGACGATGAGACCCATCCCCGAAATAGCGCTATGAGTAGCGCAACCCGTTGTGCCATCGGTGTGGATGTCGGCGGAACCAAAATCGCCGCGGGAGTCGTCACTTTTCCGAAAGGAGAGTTACACGAGCGGCGGCAAATCGAGACCGCTTCAGCGCGCGGCGGCGAAGCTGTGTTCGCGGATGTATTCCGGCTCTGCGAGGAACTCGTGGGGATAAGCAAAGGCTCCGCTCAGCAAGCAGTTCAAAGCATCGGCGTTGGCGTTTGCGAACTGGTGGACCTGGACGGAAATGTAGTCAGCGAAAATTGTATCGCATGGAAGGACCTGTCCGTTCGGAAACGACTGTCCGAGCTTGCCCCGGCAGTGCTTGAAGCCGATGTGCGGGCGGCAGCGCTGGCCGAAGCGATGTTCGGAGCAGGGCGGCCTTTCAAGCAATTCCTTTACGTTACCATCGGCACGGGGATCAGTTGTTGTCTGGTTTTGGATGGCAAGCCATTTACCGGCGCGCACGGCGCCACCGGCACGATGGCGAGCAGCCCTGTGAGCGTGCCATGCGAACGATGCGGCCACATGAGCCAGCGCGCGCTGGAAGAGATTGCATCCGGTCCGGCGCTGGTCACGCGCCTGAACGAGCGCGGTGTGGGGCGCGCCGACACCGGACAGGCAGTGCTGGCCGCTGCCGGACGGGGCGATCCTGACGCCATGGACGTCGTCCGCTCCGCCGGCGAATCGCTGGGCTCCAGCGTGGGCATACTGCTCAGCGTGCTGGACCCGGAAGCGGTGGTGATAGGCGGCGGGCTGGGCTTGAGCGAGGGACTTTTCTGGGAAAGTTTTGTCGCGTCAACGCATCGCCATATCTGGTCGGAAGCTCACCGTGATTTGCCGGTTCTTCGCGCGGCGACGGGCGCCGATGCCGGGCTGATTGGCGCGGCAGCGGCCGCTTGGAGGACGTATTCCTGAACCGATGGTTATCATCCATCGTATCTGGCGCCATAACCTAAGGCGCCGGCGAGACGGGCCGCGCTCCTTTCGAAGAGTGGCGGCTAAAGCTTGCAGGCGCTCCTCTTCTGCCTGTAAGAAGAACGGGTGAACGGGAAGAGGAAGTTTCGTCTGGGCGTGCTCGGTTCGGGCAAAGGCTCGAACATGATGGCCATTGCCGATGCGTGCGCGGACGGGAGCATTCCAGCCGAAATCGCGGTGGTGCTGAGCGATGTGGCGGACGCAAAGATCCTTCAGCACGCAAAAGAGCGAGGCCTGGCGGCGGAATTTATCCCGCCTGGAATGTTTCGCACCAAGCTGGATGAAGCGGCAGAGGCGGCTTTCATCCAACGATTGACTTCGGCTCAAGTGGACCTGGTGGTCATGGCGGGGTTCATGCGCATTCTGAAGGGCAACTTCCTGCGGACATTTTCGCAACGGGTGGTGAATATTCATCCTTCGCTGTTGCCTGCCTTTCCGGGTTTGGAAGCGTGGAAGCAGGCCCTGGACTACGGCGTGAAGGTGACCGGCTGCACGGTCCACTTTGTGGATCAAAGCATCGACAGCGGACCGATCATCGCCCAGAAAACCGTGCCCGTCTTGCCGGCGGATACGCCCGAGACCTTGCACGAGCGGATTCAGCAGGCCGAACGGCGTCTGTATCCGGCCGTGGTCAGGGCGCTGGCGGAAGGGAACGTTGTGTTGAAGGGACGGCAGGTGGTCTGGATTAAGGACGAAGTCATGGAATAAAGGGAGCGCAGAACGACGGGAGAGCAATGCCTGCTCGTTCCCATAATCCAAAATCCGTCGGCCTTCGTGCTCATGAAAAAGAAACCAAAGAAAAGAGTCGCCTTGCCGCGCCGGCAATGGCAGATCAATCCCGTGACGCGCGTGAAGCCATCGGCTAAAAAATACTCGCGCCCCGCGAGCCAGGCAGCAATCGCGGCAGTTGGATGAAGACTAAACCGATATTACGTTTTGGATTGCCGAAGGGCAGCTTGCAGGACGCCACCATCGAGAAGATGGCCAAGGCCGGGTTTAACATTTCGGTCGGAACCCGTTCCTACATTCCTTACGTGGATGACGAGGAGCTGGAGATCCGGCTGATACGCGCGCAGGAGATTAGCCGTTACGTCGAGCATGGTTATCTGGACTGCGGCATCACGGGCTATGATTGGATTCGGGAGAACGACTCGGATGTGCATGAAGTGGGAGAATTTCTCTTCAGCAAGGTAAGCCGTCAACCCACACGGTGGGTGTTGGCGGTGCCGGAAGATTCGCCCATCCAATCGGTCAAGGATTTGGTTGGCAAACGAATTGCCACCGAGGTCGTCAAGCTGACCCAAAAATATCTCGAGGCGCATGGCGTCGAGGCCGAGGTGGAATTCTCCTGGGGAGCGACGGAGGTCAAGGCGCACGAGATGGTCGATGCGATTGTGGAGGTTACTGAAACGGGCTCTTCTCTTCGTGCGAATAAGCTGCGCATTGTGGATACGATCTTGACCTCCACGCCCCGACTTATTGCCAATCATGCGGCGTGGAACGACAAATGGAAGCGGCACAAAATCGAAACGATGGCCCTGCTTTTAAGAGGCGCGCTGGAAGCCGAAGCGAAAGTAGGCCTGAAAATGAACATCGAACAAAGCAACCTGACGAGCCTTCTGGAAAGCCTGCCCGCCTTGCGCCGTCCGACTATTTCCAACCTGAGTCAGCCAGGCTGGGTGGCGGTGGATACAGTCATTGACGAACACATCGTTCGTGAGTTAATCCCGCAATTGAAGGCTGCGGGCGCCGAAGGGATTATCGAGTATCCGTTAAACAAAGTTGTGTATTGATGCCAGAGCGTTGAATGGTTCAAGCGTTAAAAATATCCCCTGAAAGGCAACAAAGTGACAATGGGCGATTTAACCATTCAACCATTTAACGATTTAACGAACTAACTATGGGTTCACTGAAAAAGCGTCGGAAATCCAAGATCAACAAGCATAAGCGGCGCAAGAAACTCCGCGCCCATCGTCATAAGAAGCGAACCTGGCAGAAGTAATCTGCCGGCGCCGGCCTGGCGATCCATTCCGGTGAGAGCGCCTCGCCGCAAGGTTGCGTGCCGTCTTGGTAACGGGTAATCTACTTCATGTCGTCGCGCTCATATTCTGTCGTTTTGATAATGGGAGGATTACTGCTGGCAGGCTGCCGCACTGACTCCCCCAGTGGGCCGGGTCACAAGGGGCAGGCCCCCAGGACCTCGTCTGAAGATGATTCTCCCGAAGCGCTGGAACGTCGCTCGGAGGCACACGCCCGCTACGCCACGGCCGTGAGCTATGATTGGAATGAAGAGCCTGAAGAGGCTGCGGCGGAGTACTACAAAGCGGCCCTGGCTGATCCCACGAATGAATCCCTGGTGCTGGAGGTTTCGCAGCGGCTTGTCCAACTGCGACAAAACGAGAAGGCCGCCGAGGTCCTGTCCAATGCGACTTGCATGGCCAGGGCATCCGGTATCCTCTTCGCGCAACTGGGTCGTGTTTACGCCTTGCTCGGTAAAAAGGACCTGGCGGTGGAAGCCAATCGAATGGCCATTAAGAAAATGCCGCGATCCATGGTGGGCTACCGAAACCTTGCCCAAATCCATTTTCAGAACAGCCAGTACGAGGAAGGATTGAAAGTGCTGGATCAAGCCGCCAAACAATCCAATCCCGATGCGAATTATCTCATCGAACTGGCTGAGCTCTACACGGGCTTTATCCGCCCCGGTGCGGCTCCGGCGGCAAAGGAACGCGCCTTGGAAAGCTACCATCGAGCGGCCAAACTTAACCCGACCAACGCGTTCCTGATCCAGAAACTGGCCGATGGTTTTGCGGTCGTAGGCGAACCCGACAGAGCGGCCGAGCTTTACTTAAAACTGCTGGAGCGGATTCCCAGTTGGCCCGGTCTGCGCGAAAAGCTCGCCGAGCTCTATTTGCGCCAGCAGGATCGGAAAAAAGCTGCCGAGCAGCTTGAAGCCATCATTCGAAACAATCCCACGCATGTGCAGGCTTACTACCTTTTGGGGAGCATCGCTTTCGAGGACGAGAATCCCAAGCAGGCGGCAGAATACTTCGCCAAAGCGATGCTGTTGAACCCGAACTTCGAGCCCGTCTATTACGATCTGGCTGGCGCCCAGATAAATCTAAACAAGCCGTACGAGGCGCTGGCCACGCTGGACAAGGCGCGCACGAAATTTCAGCAGCGTTTTGTCAGCGAATTCTACACCGCCATGGCTTACACGCGTCTCAAGGATTACACCAATGCGCTCAAGCATTTGACGGCGGCGGAAGTGATTGCCCGCGCCACGGAGACCAACCGGCTCAATCAGCGATTTTACTACCAGCTTGCCGCCGCCTGCGAACGCAATCAGAAATACGACGAAGCAGAAATGCATTTCCGGAAATGCCTGGAGTTGTCGCCGGATTTCAGCGAGGCCATGAATTATCTGGGCTACATGTGGGCCGATCGTGGCACCAACCTGACCGAAGCGCACGCCCTGATCGAAAAGGCGGTGAAACTGGAACCGAAAAATCCGGCGTATCTCGACAGCCTGGGCTGGGTGCTCTACAAGTTGAACAAACCCAAGGAAGCCTTGCCCTGGCTATTGAAGTCCATCGAGCATTCCGAAGAGCCCGACGCCACTCTATACGATCATCTGGGTGACATTTATACCGCTCTCCAACAACCGGACAAAGCGCGCGCAGCCTGGCGCAAGGCCTTGTCGGTCGAACCCAGCGAGCAAATTCAGAAAAAGCTTGGAGCCACCACCACCTCTGAAAATTCGCCTCGATAAGCATGGCGTTCCAATTTCGCAAGCACTACACACGCGACGAGGCCCGCGCGCTCTTGCCGCAGATTCGCCAGTGGCTGGACGAGTTGCAGGATTTCCGCCAACGCATTGAGCGGCAGGACAAGCGCATCGCCGAAGTGCTCGCTCGTGGCGATGACGCCGGCGGAGACCTGGTCAACACCTGGATCCGAACCGTCGGCGGCACCAAAACGGTGTTGAAACACTTTGCCAAACGTGAGATCCAAATCAAAGATCTGGATCGCGGGTTGATTGATTTCCCGGCCATCCTCGGCGGGCGCGAGGTCTTCCTCTGCTGGGAAAAGGACGAGGACGACATCGAATTCTGGCATGACTTGGACACCGGTTATGCGGGCAGGGAGAAGCTGGCCGAGTGACCCGTCGTAGCGCGTGAAGCGCGCAATAATCCGGCCGGTTCACAAATCGCGCTTCCGCTTTAACGGTCTGGGCTTCAATAATTCCACGCATGATAGACTTCATATACATCCACCCTGCCGCCGACGAAATAGTGGTTGGCGGGAAAACGGAACCGTCGCGCAACCCGATCGTAAGTAAGCTCAGTGGGCTCTTCCGGGCTGTTCGGATCGTAAACGGCAAACTCGATCTCGCTTTCTCGTTCCTTCGAATCGAACAGCACCACTGCATGGTTGATGCTCAAGCTTGGGAAACGGACCACATGCACCACCGCCACCCCGTTCCGACGCAGAGAATCAGTCAACTGCCTGGCCACCCTTTCCTGATGACCCTGACTGAGCGGGAAGAGCATCCTCCAGTGACCGCGCTGGAAATAGCTTTGCCAGGCCCCGCCGCATTCGCGCTTTAGCAGACATTCGTGCGCCTGGCTGAACGCGTGGAGGTTTGCGTAACCCGGAATAATGATTTTCTCCTTTGGTTCGCGGCGCGGACTGCTGGAGATCACCTGACGAATCAAACGCCGGTAGGTCGCTTCATCGGCCTCAGGCAGCGTTGGATCAAATTGGGCGTTTTGAAAGAACTGCCGCGCCGAACGCGCCACGACGAAGCACCGGTGAGTGTAAGCAGGCGGCGGCTGACGGCGCTGGTGCCCCATCTGCCCCGTGGCCGGGTTGAAGCGATATTCCCAAACCAGCTCGTTCGCGAAAGCGAAACTCTCCTGCTTGAAAACGAACGGACGCTGAGAACTGCATTTGGTTGCACCCGCGCATCCGCAGAACACAAGCGCGAGCAAAATCCAACTCAATCCCAGCCAAGGTCCGAAAGTCCACGTGTACGAGGCGCCGAAAACCCGAAACGCGACACCCGAAACGCGGAACTTAAGCATTGCGGGGCAACCTATCGCTGCGTTACGAAACTGACAATGCTTTACGAACGCTGGAAACAGATCGCGCGTGACCATCGTGCGGAGATCGCGCTGCGCGATTTCAGTCGCGGCCAGCAGTGGACGTTTGGCGAACTGGCGGCCCTGGCTGAGAAAGGCGTGTCGGATCGGCGGCCGCTCCTTTATCCACAGGGCATGTCTTCTGATTTTGTTGTTTCCGTGCTGACGAGTTGGCGCGAGGGAAAGGTCGTTTGTCCGCTGGAAACTGGCCAGGATCCGCCGGCCGTGCCTGTGCCTGCGGCGCCGGTCGTCCACCTCAAAACCACCTCCGCATCGACCCGGGCGCCGCGACTGGTGGCCTTCACCGCCGCGCAACTGGCGGCCGACGCAGAAAACATCCTGCAAACGATGGGGCTGCGTCCGGACTGGCCGAACCTGGGCGTGATCTCCCTGGCGCACTCGTATGGATTCTCAAATTTGGTCTTGCCGCTTTTGCTGCACGCGATTCCCCTGATGCTGCTGAATTCAGCTCTGCCCGAGCGACTGCGCGCTGCGGCTTCTGCTGCGCCCGCTCTCACTCTGGCGGCCGTGCCGGCGTTGTGGCGCGCCTGGCACGAAGCCAACGCCATTCCGCACAACGTTCGCCTCGCCATCTCCGCGGGCGCTCCCTTGCCGCTGCCACTGGAGCAGGAAATCTTTCAGCAGACCGGTCTGAAGCTCCACAACTTTTATGGCGCGACCGAATGCGGCGGAATTGCCTACGACACGACTGACACTCCACGCACCCACCCGTCCTGCGTCGGCGCTGCCATGAAAAGCGTAATGCTGACCGCTGGCGCGGCAGGTTGCCTGGAAGTCAGAAGCGCGGCCGTGGGAGAAACCTATTGGCCCGAACCCGATCCAAGCCTGGAGCGCGGCTGCTATCGCACCAGCGACCTCGTCGAACTCAGGGACGGCCAGGTGTTCCTGTGCGGACGGGTGAGCGATCAAATCAACGTGGCAGGGCGGAAAGTTTCGCCTGACACGATCGAAGGCGCGCTCCTGACACATCCGTCCATTGATGACTGCATTGTCTTTGGCGTGCCGAGCGCCGATGCCGGTCGCACCGAGGACATCGTCGCCTGCGTGGCCGCGCAGCCATCGCTCACCGGTGAGACGCTCCGGCAATTCTTATTGCTGCAGCTTCCGGCCTGGCAGATACCGCGCAACTGGTGGTTCGTCGATTCGTTGACGACGAACGAACGCGGAAAGCGCTCGCGCGCGGAATTGCGTAAGAGGTATTTAGAGCGCTGAAGGCGACAGGTTCGGTTCAACTCCGCTGCTTCAGTGCCAGGCGTCCGATTTTTCCAAATCGGGCCCGGAGGGCGACTTCAGCCCGTCCTCCACCAGTGCAGCGACTGGCCTTGAAGTCCATGCTGCCCGATTGGGCGACGAACCAGATCGTAACTTGCGGACACAGCAAGAGCGGCATAATTTTCAGGTGTAACTTCGAAACAAGAAAAGGAAATTATGAAAAATCACAAAGGAAGTATTTATGCGGGCCTCGTCGTCGCGGGAGCGCTGTTTGCCTACTCCGCAACGTCTCAGGACAAACCTGCCCCGACGGGCAAGGATACCAAAAAAGCTGATGCGCCCAGCATGGAAGAAATGATGAAAAAGGCTGAGGCCGCCGGCAAACCGGGTCCGGCTCACAAGGCTCTCGATGCGCTGGTGGGAGAATGGAACATCGAGGGCCAATGCTGGATGTCCCCCGACGGGCCGCCCACTGTCAACAAAGGCACCGCCAGCGTGCGCTGGATTCTGGATGGCCGCTTCGTGCAGGAAGACTTCAAGGGCGAGTTTATGGGCAAGACCTTTCAAGGCATCGGCATCACCGGCTACGATAACATGAAGAAGAAATACATCGGTTCCTGGATTGACAGCATGAGCACGGGGATGTTCATCAGCGAAGGGACCGCCGACGCCGAAGCCAAGGAGTTCACGTTTCAGGGGAAAATGGACGACCCGATGACCGGTCAAAGGAACAAGCCGTATAAATTCGTTGTCCGCATCCTCGATCCGAACAAACATACCTTCGAAATGCACGACCTGACCTTGGGCGATAAAAGCAAGACGATGGAAATGACCTATACGCGAAAGTAAACGGTCATAGCTGCGACAAGCGCAGACGAGTGGCGTCGTCTGCGCTCCGGGTTTCAAGACTCATCGTCTCATCCGGCAAACGTCTGCATCATGTAGCTCGTGAATCCTTCCATGGATTTCTTGGTGGATTTGTTTGGCATACACGAGTTCGGATTGCGAAGATTAATCTTATTGGACCAGCGAGAAACCTCAAGGTAAGGCTCGCCACGGATCACCACTTGAATTTCTTCAACATCTGTTCGGCGACGTATTTGTGGCCGGCCTCCGTCCAATGATTGCCGTCGTAGGTGAGAAACCTTGGGCTTGTTCTCTGGATTGTTCGTTTTCCAGTACTCAATGAACGCTTTGCGCAGATCGACGAGGGGAAGCTGTTTTTCCATGGCGATGAGGCGGGCTACCTCGGCAAGCGCATCCAGCTTCTTGTCCATGGCGTTGTCGGGGTCGTAACCTTCGATCCGGCAGGTGCAGGTGCACTGAATCACACGCGCCCCGCCTTGCTGCAGCTTGCCGATCAACTCTTCCAATTGGGCTTTGAACAACTCAGGAGTGACTCCGGCGCTCGCATCGTTGACTCCGATCTGAATCACCACAACCGTCGGCCTTTTCGCAAGAACATCCTGATCCACACGCTTGAGAAGGTCCGTGACTTTGTGCCCGCCCGTGGCCACCGCGTCCACCTCAACACCGCTGTCCTTTAGAGCGGCACGGACAAGAGGAACGTAACCTTTGCTCTCCGGGACATTGGCATCCTTTACGGCCAATGCGGTGAGTGAATCGCCGAAGAAAATGATTCGATTCGCCTTTCTTAAGTGAAACCTGCCGTGACGCCGGGTCTGTTGCTTCCTGCGCCGGGACGTCAAACGACAACAGGCTTCCTGCAACTACCACCAGCGCCGTCATAATGCGGGATGCTGTCATAATGGTCCTTTCATTTTTGTTCTGCCAGAAATGCCACGAGGTCCGCGAATTCCGCGTCGGTGAGTCCACTCTCGAGTCCCTCGGGCATGATGCTGAGTTCCAGGATTTGCAGTTCTTCAATCTGATCCTTTTTGAGCGCATGCGATTGGCCCTGCGCATCGCCAAGCGTAAGCACCGATTCGCTTTCGCCGACCCTGACTCCAGTCACCTCCTGCCCATCTTTCAGTCGAATCGACATGTTTCGAAAGGCAGGAGCAATCGTACGACTGGGTTCCAGGATCGATTCAATAATGTGGATTCTGGAAAAGCGCCGCCCGGCGCCGGTGAGGTCGGGACCGATCGCCCCACCCTGGTCTCCAAGCCGGTGACATTTGATACACCCGGACTTCTCCGTGTTGAGATAAATCTCACGGCCGCGAACCGGGTTTCCTCCATCAGCCAGCGCGAGCTGCGACAGGCGCCCGTGGCGTTCCGGCGCGCTCTTGCGGTGAAAGCCAGTGTCGATCGCGGGCGAAGGTTCCTTGGATGATTCGTCCGGCTGGCGACTCAGGATTTCCAACGCCGCCAGGCGGTTGGTGATTGAGTGCGCGGCTTCGCGCGCAACCACGTCAACGGCGTTGCGCACCGTTTCGGGGGGCGCTCCCTTCAGCGCGGACAGAATGGCGGCAACGCTTTCAGGTTTTGTTTCGTCGCGGAGCCATTGAGTCAATGTTTCCGAACGGACAGGAATTTTCTCGCGGTCCATTCGTTGGAGGACCGCCAGGCGCACACCCCGATCGGGATCGGCCAGTGTGCGATCGAGCGCTGTTTCAATAGCCGCGCTCTTCTCCCACGACTGGGTGTTCGGCGGCCTCGGTCCAGGACGAAATCCCCAATACGTCCAGGGACCAGGTTTCCTGTGAACACGGGCCAAAAGCGTGGCATACTCGCGACGCCGCTTGGAATCTTGCGATGTCTCGAGGCGGTGGATCAGTCCATCGACGGACTCGGCTTCCGCTTGCCCGGCGAGCGCTCTCAACGCAATCGGACGCAGGGGAGAATTGTCCAGCGTGTCCAGCCACTCCAATACCGCAGGCCAGTTTCGCGAACGGCGCAACGTCTGGACAGCGGCGTGCGCCAAAGTCGGATCCGGTGTTCCCATGTTTGCCTTGAGCCATTCCGGTGCACCGCCCCAGCGCAGCCGTCCCAAGGCCACCGTCACCTCGGACAGAACTTGGGAATCCTGACCACGGCCCAGCGCGGCCAGGCGTTTGGCGATTTTAGGATCGCCTCGACCTGCCTTGATTCTGTGCTCCAGGAGCAGCGGGTCAAAGATATCTCCAATGGCGCGCACGGCTTGGGCGCGCACGCGCGGGTCCGGATCACCTTCTGCCATTTTGAAGAGAGTCTTGTTATCACCCGCGCGCGCAATCAGCCAGACGGCGTGGAGCCGTCCCAAAACACCCAATCGAGCGAGTTGTCTCTTGAGATCAGTTACGCCGGGGCTCGCGCGTCGTTCGATTTCTGTCTGCGCTTCAATCCGCGCGTGGTAACTTTCCGAGTCCAGCACGCGTGTCGGCGGCTGGTAAGCCGCGGCTCCGGGGCCTTCATGTTGGATGCGATAAATGCGTCCTCGTCCGCGTTTGGGCCGTTGGCCATCGGCCCAATCGGTCACCAGCAGCGAGCCGTTCCGATCAACGATCAGGTCTGTCGGTCTGAATCCGTATGGATCGTTGGGAGCGCCCGTCGCGAATTCGATTTCCTTCATGGCAGCGAAGCCTGCACCCTTCCGTTCGCGCGAATACCAGACGACGGACCTGCCCCATTCACAGAAGAAAAGCCCGCCTTGGTAGGCGGCGGGGAAAGCTTGTTCGAGATACGCAGCACCGCCGGCGGAGGAGCCACGTCCCAGGTCCGCCAGCGGCGCCAGGGCCTCGTCGGGATGTTCTTCGTAAAGATATGGGTAACCGTGGTCCGCTCCCATAAAACTGTGACAAACGCGAATCATGTATTTGCCGCCGTCGTTCTCGTTATCGCGCACGAACACATTCAACTCGTCGTCGAGCGCAATGTCGTAAATGTTGCGTAACCCGGTGGAGAAGATGTGCAGGTCCGAACCGTCCGGCCGGCAACGGAGAATGCCCCCGCCGTTGAGCACGAGCCGGTCTCCCTCCGGCCTGCGCGCATCACAGCCTCGGTCTCCCAGCGCCAGATAAAGCCACCCGTCGGGACCCACCACCACCCCGTTGGCGCCGTGCAGACGGTCGGTGGATTTCTCCGGCGGCCAGCCCAGCCCGCTGAGAACATCGCCACGCTCATCCGCTATACCATCGCCATTCAAGTCTCGCAGCACCGTCAGCAACGGTGAGTGCATGACAAACACCCGTCCGTCATGACAGGCTAATCCTTGTATCGAATTAAAACCGCCAGCCCAAACTGTGGACGTATCCGCGTAGCCGTCGCCGTCCGTGTCCTCGACCAGCCGGATCTCGTCCTTGCGGACAATTTTTTCGCCAAGGCCGGTCATGTAATCGTGCGCCAGGAAGATGGAATTGGAGCGCGGCCCCAAGGCGAGGACCGAAGGATATTCGATCAACGGATCGCAAGCGAAGAGCGTGGCTTTGAATGCCGGCGGGACTTTGAGTGGCGGGAATCGTTTTTCTGTCTCCGGGCCTGTCCGCATTGGTTCTTGAGCCGCCACAGTGCAGACGAAGGATGCGATGAGCAGAAACGTCCTGGCTCGCCAAAGCGGAGCAGCACGATTCTTGAGAAGCCTCGATGACAAGTGCTGCATATCCGGTCGGACCATGAGCCAATGCTCAAGACGACTTGTCAAGCTTGGCGAGCATCTGCGGCAAGCCAGTGAATTCCTCCGCCTGCGATTGGTGACACCTCAACCGCCGGCTCGTCCACTCGTTTGTTATTGACCGTAAGGCGGACCTTATGGCCCACGTGACCAGTGACAAGGTTCCGGCGCGCGTGCGAGCTGTTTCAACTCGTCACTTGTCACTTGTCACTTGTCACCCGTCACTGATTCCCAGGTGAGGGTCATATTGATCCTGTCCATGCCCGCCTCGATTTTTATCAATTAACGGCTCCGCAGCAAGCGACGTTAGGGTGCGAGCGTGATCGTTTTTGAAGTCGTCATTACCGTGCTGATAACAGACTTTGTCTCCGGCTTGCTTCACTGGGCTGAGGATGCCTATGGGCACGAGCAATGGCCGATTACCGGCTGGCTGATCACCAAGCCCAACGTTCTACATCATCACGACCCGCGTTACTTCACACGCCACGGATGGTTTCATAGTTCGTGGCTGTTGATGTGCGTGGCGCTTGTGGTTGTGCTTGGCGCCTGGCTGTGTGGTCTTCTGACGTGGCATGTTTGGCTCTTCGCCGCTCTCGGCGCCAACGCCAATCAGATTCACAAGTGGGCGCACCGTTCACCCGCGGAAAACGGACGTGTCATTTCATTTCTGCAACGCGTTCGGCTGCTCCAGACTCCGCGTCACCATGCGCGCCATCATACCGACCCGAAGAACAGTCATTACTGTGTCATCACCGATTTCCTGAATCCGATCCTGGATGGGAGTCGCTTCTGGGAAGCTCTCGAGGCGGTAATTTTCGTTGTCTCAGGTGTGCGCCGACGGGTGGATCCTTCCGTCGCTGCTACCCTGAGCGCGAAGCGTTTTGATTGTTCGGCTAAAAGGGATCGGCGCGAGACAACTTGCACGTCCAAGGCTGACTGATTCTGAATCAGGTGGGTCTGTTATTTGGGGTCAATGGGACAGACGCGCGTCCTGGCCGAAACACCGCGACGGCGCGTGCGGCGTCCAGTGAACTGTCAGAAGCCTCAGACCAACTCCAAGGCGGCATCGAGCACTTGCAACATGAAGTCGGCGTCGGCGAGAGTCAGACACATGGGCGGTTTTATCCGGAGGGTACTGCCCCAAAGTCCGCCTTTGCCAATGAGCAAGCCCATGTCGCGGCAGCTTTCGAAGATGAACGCGCACTCCTCACGCGCGGGCTCTTTGGTCTCGCGCTCTTTCACCAACTCCACGCCCAGCATCAGGCCGAGGCCGCGCACGTCGCCGATAAGCGAATGTTTGCCTGCAAGATTCGTAAGGCCGGTCTTCAAATGCCGGCCGATCTTGAGCGCGTTCGCCTGCAGCTTTTCGCGATCGATGACCTCGAGCACGGCGCGGCCCTGGGCGCAAACAACCGGGTTGCCACCGAAGGTATTGAAGTGAATTCGCGACGTGAGGGCCTGCGCAATCTTTGCAGTCGTAACCACGGCGGCAAGCGGACAGCCGTTGCCAATGCCTTTGGCCATGGTGACGATGTCGGGAATCACGCCCTGCGTTTCGAAACCCCAGTAGTGGGTGCCGGTACGTCCAAAGCCAGACTGCACTTCGTCGGCGATGCAGACGCCACCGGCGGCGCGCACATGTTCGTAGGCGTGCCGGAGATAGCCGTCAGGATATACCACCGCGCCGCCAACACCTTGAATTGATTCAGCTATGAAGCCAGCGATCTGCCCTGACGTCCCGAATTGGATGAGGTTCTTCACGTCGTCGGCGTATTTGCGGCCGGCCTCGGGATCACCCTTGCCATAAGGGCCGCGAAAGGTGTCCGGCATCACGGCGTGTTGCACGCCGAAGCTGTGCGGCACATTGAACTTCCAGGTGTGATGCGACGTGAGACCCATCGTCGATTGGCTGCCACCATGATAGGAGTTGCGCAACGCGATCAGGTCATAGTTGCCTGTGCAGGCGCGCGCCATGAGCAAGGCGAGGTCGTTGGCCTCCGAGCCGGAGTTGACGAAGTAAACCACCTTCAGGTCGCCCGGCATCTTCGCCGCAAGGTCGCGGGCATAAAGCGCAATGTTCGGGTGCAGATAAATTGTCGTCGTATGCTGAAGCGTCGCATTCTGCGCGTTCACGGCGGCGAGGACGTGCGGATGGCAATGCCCGACACTCACCGTCACGATGCCGCCGAAGCCGTCCAGGTAACGCCGTCCCTTCTCGTCGAAAAGATACTGCCCCTGGCCCTCCACGATCAGGATCGGCTTCTTATAATAATGGAAGATGGCCGGATGGAGGAACTGCTTGCGCATCGCCAGGACCTCTTCGGCGGACGGGCCCGAATAAGGCTTGGGCTGATAATCGAACGGCGGGAGCGCAATCGTTTTCATAACGAACAACTCAGGCATCAGGCTTCAACTTCCGCAACAGCAGATACACGACAAATGCAATCACAAAGCCAACGAACCAGGCGTAGTTGTAAAGGCCGATAAGCGGCCCGGGGATGTGCGCGGCATCAAGTGCCTTCACCTGGACAAGAAAGCCGGGAAGGCTTGGCAGCACCGCGACAAAGAGCGCAATGAGCGCGACCGCACTGAAGCCGCTCGTGTAACGATAGGCGCCATCGGATCGGTAAAGTGCGTCCAGATCGAGTTGACGCTTTCGCCAGACGAAATAATCCGCGATGAGGATGCCGCCAATGGGCCCGAGCAGCGCGCTGTAGGCAATCAGCCAGATAAAAATATAGCCGTTCGGATCCGCGACCAGTTTCCACGGCATCATGACAATGCCAATGACGCCCGTCATCAACCCGCCAACACGAAAGGAGATCTTCTCCGGCGCCAGGTGCGCGAAATCGTTGGCGGGCGAGACGACGTTGGCGGCGATGTTCGTGGCCAGCGTGGCAATGCACAGCGCGAGCATCGCCACCACCAGGACGACCGGATTGGTAAATTTTGTCAGCACATCCACCGGGTCCCAAATCGTCTGCCCGTAAATGATCGCCGTCGCTGAGGTAACGGCGACACCGATGAATGAGTAGAGGGCCATCGTGAGCGGCAGGCCGATCGCCTGGCCGACCATTTGATCGCGCTGCGAGACCGCGTAGCGCGAAAAGTCCGGGATGTTCAACGACAGCGTCGCCCAAAAACCGATCATGCCCGTGAGCGCCGGGAAGAAAAAGCTCCAGAACTGTCCCGCCTTCGGTTGGCCTGGCTCAAACGCGGACGGCTGCGAAAGGATGGGGCCGAAGCCGCCCGCTTCACGATAAGCCCACCAGAGCAGCAGCAAGCCAAGGGCGATCAGCAGAGGCGCTTTGATGTTCAGCAGCCAGCGGATGCACTCGATGCCCTTGTAAACAACCAGCATGTTAATGCCCCAGAAAAACAGGAAGCAGAAAAACTGGGCGAGCGTGATGTCCAGCACCGGCAGCGGCTTTCCGGAAGCGATCTCCGGCAGGAACACCGCGAGAATTTTGTAAATCGCATTGCCACCGATCCACGTCTGAATGCCAAACCAGCCGCACGCCACAAAGGCGCGCAACAACGCCGGCACGTTGGCGCCGACCGTGCCGAAGGCGGCCCGGCAAAACACCGGAAAGGGAATTCCGTAAGCGGTGCCCGCGTGGGCGTTCAGGATCATCGGAATCAGAACAATAACGTTGCCGAGAAAAATCGTGAGGATCGCCTGCCACCAGTTCATTCCGCCGCCAATGAGCGAGGAAGCGAGCATGTAGGTCGGGATACATGCCGACATCGAAATCCAAAGCGCTGCGAAGCTGCCCAGCCGCCACGTGCGTCGAGTCCGGGACACAGGCGCGAGATCCTCGTTGTAGAGGCGACCTTCGGCGCGGCAAATAGCGGATTCGCCCAGCGCGGCTATGGCTCCGGCAGATTCGGGCATAACGTAATTGTGCCAAAAGTAGGTAGGATTGTGAATGCCAAATGACGAATGACGAATGGAAGGAAAGCAAGAAGACCTGTCCTTCCGCAACCAAGACTCCATTCGTCATTCGTCATTCGCGTTTTAACCGCGCTGGCTTAACGGCACCACGCGCCGCTCGCCCGGACCGGTGTACTGCGAGAGCGGACGGATGAGACGATTGTTGGCCAGTTGTTCCATGATGTGAGCGGTCCAACCGGTGATCCGCGCCATGACGAAGAAGGGCGTGAACATGTCCGCATCGAACCCCATCATGTGGTAAGCCGGGCCGCTGGGAAAATCGAGGTTCGGATAAATGCCCTTCTGCTCCAGCATGGTGGCTTCGAGAATGTCGGCCATGTCGAGCCACCGGGTTTGACCGGTGAACTCGGCCATCTGGCGCGCATACTTCTTCATGGTCGGCACGCGCGAATCGCCCTTCTTGTAAACGCGATGGCCGAAACCCATCACCTTGCGCTTCTCTCGCAGCGCCGTGAGCATCCATTCGCGGGCGCGCGACGGCTCGCCGATTTCCAGCAACATCTGCATCACGGCCTCGTTGGCGCCTCCGTGAAGCGGACCTTTGAGCGATGCGATCCCCGCCGTCACCCCGCTGTATATGTCGGAGAGACTCGACACGACCACGCGCGTCGTGAACGTCGAAGCGTTGAACCCGTGCTCGGCATAGAGCACCAGCGATACGTCGAATGCCTTCACAACCTCCGGCGCCGGCACTTTGCCAAAGACCATTTGGAAAAAACTCTCCGAGAAACCTGCGTCGTGCCGCGGCGGGATGACCTCCTGCCCTTTGCGCAGCCGGTAGAACGCCGCGACCATCGCGGGGATTTTCGCCAGCAGGCTGATGGAACGTTTCAGATTGGTGGCGGCATCCTGCTTTTCCATTTCCTTGTCTTCCATGCCGAGAAAACTCACGCCGGTGCGGAGCACGTCCATAGGATGCGCCGCGCGTGGACAACGCTGAAGGACCGCGAGCAGGTCCGCGCTCAATTCACGTTGGCGTCGCTCCTCAGCTTGAAACGCGGCCAGTTGCGGCGCGTTGGGGAGTTCGCCGTGCCAGATGAGCCATGCGACTTCTTCGAAGCTGCAATGCTCGGCCAACTCTTGCACCGGATAGCCGTAATAAACCAAGGCGTTGATTTCCGGCATGACTTTGGAGATGCGGGTCGTATCCACGACCACGCCTTCCAAACCGCGATGGATGTTGGGTTCTTCGATACTCATAACATTTTCTTCAACGTAGGAGCCGACGTCAGGAGGCCCGCTTCAAGCGCCCGGCGTGAATGCTAACCGTAGAGCCTCCTCACGTCGGCTCCTACAGTTTAAAGTTGAACACGTCCCGATCGAACTCCTCATAGTCCGCATACCGCAGCAACTCGTAAAGCTCTGCGCGCGTCTGCATCTGGTCCAGGAGCGGGGCTTGCGTGCCTTCCTTTTGAATCAGCGCCAGCCCTTGCTCCACCGCCTTCATCGCCAACCGCAGCGTCGTCACCGGATAAATCACCACGTTGATGCCCAGGCTGGCCAGTTGTTGCGTCGTCAGCAATTTCGTTTTGCCGAACTCGGTCATATTCGCCAGCAAGGGCGCGCTGACCGCCCTGCGGAACTTTTCGAACTCGCTTTCGTCCGCCAGCGCTTCGGGAAAAATCAGGTCCGCCCCGGCGTCAATATAGGAGCGCGCACGGTCGATGGCGCCTTGCAATCCTTCCGATGCGCGGGCATCGGTGCGGGCGATGATCACAAAGTTGGCATCCCGCCGGGCGGCGGTTGCAGCGCGGATTTTTTTGGTCATGTCCGCGCCGGGCACCAGTGACTTGTTGTCCAGATGGCCGCAACGCTTTGGATTTTGCTGGTCTTCGAAGTGGCAGCCGCAAAGCCCGCCTTCCTCCAACTCTTGCACGGCGCGGGCGACGTTCAGCGGTTCGCCGAAGCCGGTATCCGCGTCAATGATCGCCGGGAGCTGCGTGGCGCGCGCGATGGTCCGGCCGCGTTGAGCGACCTCGCTCAATGTCGTCAGGCCCACGTCCGGCAAGCCCAGGTCCGCAGCGAGCCCAGCACCGGAGACATAGACTCCCTCAAAACCCTGCCGCTCGATAAGCATCGCCACCAGCGGTGAAAACGCGCCAGGGAATCGAAGCAGCTTACCGGATTTCAGCGCCGCACGAAACTCGGTGCGTTTTTCGGCAGAAGATTTTTTGACGAACAACATACGCATTTGTGAGGACATAATCGGGTGAGATGCTCGCCGACATCTGTGGCGAACATCGGGGCGCTTTCCGTCCGCAGGGTGCAATCTTATTCAAAAGTCAATGTCTTTGGTTTGTCTGCCCTGCTCATTCTTCTCTCAGCGCTGGACTATAACCCTGCGCGTTTCTCGGCAGCAATCCATAAAGCGTCACATCCCGGCCGAAATGGAACTCGCCTCGCCACCTGTCTCGGATGCGAACGAGCAACCAAACAAAGTCTTCAAACCAAGAGCACGATGCCGGAGAGTAAACATTCTGAGGTCCGCCCGGCCCGGCTCGGTCGCTTTTATTACTTCCTTATGCTGGTCGGGTGGTTGAGTATCTGTCGTGATGTCCGAGGCGCAAGCAAGCGATCCTTTCCACACTGGCGCACGCGAGTTCAACACCACGCATTGGAGCGTTGTTCTGGCCGCGGGACAAACCACCACACCGCACTCCATCGAAGCGCTGGAAAAACTGTGCCGCACCTACTGGTATCCTCTCTACGCCTACGTGAGACGCCAGGGCCGTAGCGCGCACGATGCGCAGGATTTGACTCAAGGTTTTTTTGCTCATCTGCTCCAGAGGAGCTTCCTCGAAAATGTCGGTCCCCAGAAGGGCAAGTTCCGCTCGTTTCTCCTGGCGGCGCTCAATCACTTTCTTTCCGACGAGTGGGACAAGGCCAGGGCCGAGAAACGCGGGGGCGGGCAGACATTCATTTCCCTGGACGATCACAACGCCGAGGAGCTTTATCTTTTGGAACCGGATTCCAACATGACGCTGGCGCCACCGATGCTGGCCGGCCCTTCTTCGTCATGGAACTGGTGCGCGGCATCAAAATCACCGACTTCTGCGACGAGAACAAGCTGTCCAGCACCGAGCGGCTCGACTTGTTCATCCAGGTCTGCCAGGCCATCCAGCACGCGCATCAAAAGGGGATCATTCACCGCGACATCAAGCCGTCGAACGTTCTGGTCGCGCAGCACGACACCGTGGCCGTGCCCAAAGTCATTGATTTCGGCATTGCCAAGGCCACGAGTGATCAGCCGCTCACGGACAAGACGTTGTTCACTGCCTTCGAGCAATTCATGGGCACGCCCGCCTACATGAGTCCGGAGCAGGCCCAGTTGAGCGGTCTGGACATTGACACGCGCACGGACATCTACTCGCTCGGCGTCCTGCTCTACGAACTGCTCACCGGCCAAACGCCTTTCGACGCCAAGGAGTTGATAGCCTCGGGCATCGACGCGATGCGGAAGACGATCCGCGAAAAGGAGCCGCCGCGTCCTTCCACCCGGCTCACTCAAGAACTCGCAGCAGCCAAAGAGGTAGGGCGCGTCACTCCGTGCGCGCCGTCTTCGGGCGAAAGCATCTCCCATGGCGGCGCGCACGGAGTGACGCGCCCTACCTCGAAATCCGAAATGAACGGAGCCCCCTCACGTCGGCTGCTTCAGGTGAAGGAACTCATCCCGCTCCTCCGCGGTGACCTCGACTGGATCGTGATGAAATGCCTGGAAAAGGAGCGCACGCGCCGATACGAAACCGCCAACGGCCTCGCCACCGATCTCAGGCGGCACCTGAACAACGAACCCGTTGTCGCTCGTCCGCCGAGCAGGGCGTATCGGTTCCACAAGCTGGTTCGCCGAAACAAGCTCGCCTTCGCGGCAGCTTCCGTAATTATGGTTGGGCTGATCATCGGCTTCCTATGCGTGCTTTGGCAATCAGCCGGGCGACAGAGGGCGCTGGCCGAAACCCGGCTTCTGCTCTATGCGACGGACATGAACTCGGCCCAGCAGGCCCTGGAGTTGATGAACCTCGGTCGCGCCGTGGAATTGCTGGAGCGGCATCGCCCCGTAACGGGGCAGCGGGACCTGCGCGGCTTTGAATGGCGCTACTTATGGCAGCTTTGCCAGGGCGATGAGCAGGCGACGTTGCGAGGCCACACCGACACGGTCACTTGCGTGGCTTTCTCTCCGGATGGACGGTTCTTAGCCAGCAGCAGCAAAGACAAAACGGTTCGGTTGTGGGAGGTGACCTCGCAGCGCCCGTTCCGCGCTCTGCCCGACAAACCGGGTGCGATCTACTCCGTCGCCTTCTCAGCCGACGGCAGCCAACTGATCGCGGCAGGCGACAGCGGCGTGAACATCTGGGAGACTGGCAATTGGACGGTGCAGCGCAGCTTCGGCGGCCGCTTTTGTTCGGCTGCGTTCAGCCGTGACGGTCAGACCCTTGTGGCGGCCGCCAAAGCCGGCATTACAGTGCTGGCCACCGCCCAGGGTACTGGACCTTTCCCCCTGCCGGATACCTCTGCGCCAGCGGTGTTCTCGCCTGACGAACAGCGCCTGGCCACGCTCAGTCGCAGTGGTATCAAGATATGGAACCGCTCTTCGCTTTCGCCGAACGCCGCCCCGCTACGGACGATTGCGTGGACCAATTTCGAACACTCCGGGGCACACGAACTGGCGTTTTCCCCTGATGGTCAGATGATCGCCGCTGGCGATTTAGACGGGCGCGTGGTGCTCTTTGATCCAATGTCCGGCCGGCAACTGGCGGCCTTTGGGCATTTCGGCCGCATTGATGCGCTCATCTTTTCGCCGGATGGAAAGACCTTGGCCAGCGCCAGCGCCGACCAGACAGTCAAGCTCTGGGATGTAGCCGGGAGAACCAATCTGGCCACGCTGCATGGACATCAGAGCGTAGTTTGGTCGGTGGCCTTCTCGCCGGACGGCAAGACTTTGGCGACCGGCAGCATCGACCGGACAGTGAAAATTTGGAAGGCGGCTCCACGCCGATCAACTGACGACTTTCAACTTGCCGGAGAGCATTCCTGGATTTCTGCCGGCGGAGCGATAGTGGCAAATTTGGAAGCAGGTGTGCGCGTCCAGGTTATGCACGTAGCCACGAAACGGGTATTGGAGAATTTCACCGTGCCGGCCCACATCCAGCAGTGGAAAGTTTCCCGTAGCGGTGATACGATGGCCGCAGTCATCACTAACGGAGTCGTGCATGTCTGGAACATCGAGGCAAAAAAAGAGACTGACTTGTTCCGGGTCCCACCAGAGCTCGTGAATGGCGAGGTGCGGATTTCTTCGGACGGCAGCGTTCTGGCCCTATCCGGCGCCGAAGGCAACGTTCGGTTATGGTCCCTCCGGGAAGGTCGCGAATTACGTAGTTTCAAGGGCGAGGGTTATCTTGTCGTCTTGCTGGATGCGGTTCTGGTGACCCAGCGATCGGACCGCGCTCTCACATTCTGGGACTGCAAAACGGGCAAGGAGACCCTCACTCTAAATGGTCATCAGAGCGTAGTGCGAGAAATCGCATTTTCTCCGGATGGCCAGACCATAGCCACCGCCAGTTGGGACCACACTGCGCGACTCTGGAATGCGACCACCGGCCGGGAAATCGGTGTCCTGCGCGGACACAAGGAAGGTCTTGAGGCGATCGACTTCTCGCCGGACGGGCGCACTTTGGCCACCGGCAGTTACGATGACACGGTTAAGTTGTGGAACGTCGCCACACAGCAGGAAGTACTTACCCTGCGCCCGCGCCATGGCGACATCTTGAGGCTGAGGTTCGTGCCTGACGGCACCGCCCTGATCACCATCAGCCGCGCCCGCATGCTCAAAGTCTGGCACGCACCCACTTTCAAAGAGGCTGAGACGACCAGCAGCAGATAAGCGGGTTGGAACGGTTCGGCAAGAGATCCATGAAACCAGCAAGAGCCTTCTCAAAACAGGAACTTTTCTGCCGCGCTTTCCCGACCGGCGCCAAAGTCCCCGGAAAACTACCGCTGAAAGTTTTTCCGAATTCTTGAAATCCTGCCGCGGATTCTCCTTTGGAAGGGGTGGAAACAGATCACGCTTTCCAGGTTTGCACAAATGATTCGGCCCGAACTTAACAGGACGCTGCTATGAAAACTCAATGCCAGGAAGTCACGGTGAAAGCTTCAGTCTGCCGCGGTCTTCGCGGGGGCCGGTGTCGCCGCGGGACGTGGGCGTGGGCCGCGCGTCTCGTGTTCCTACTGCTGGTCGTGTTGGGGCCGCAGCGGGTGGAGGCGCAACTCGTCACGAATCTCTTCGAGGGCTTCGAAGGTGCGTTTCCCGGCGCGTGGACGGTATCCGACACCAATTTTGCCGGCACGCCGGCCTATTGGAAAAATGTGGACGCGGCCTTCGGCGGTGAAGGCGCGCACACTGGCGGCTGGAAAGGCTACTGCGCCGGCATCGGCAATGGCGGGACGGCGGCGGACCCGCAATACCAGCCCTACATGGGATCGTTCATGGAGCAGAGCGTCAACTTGTCGGGCTATACCGCCGCGTTTCTAAGTTTCTGGTACAAGGTTCCGTCCATTGAACGCGGTTATGACGAAGCCCGGGTTTACCTCGACAGCAATCTGATCTGGTCGCGCACGAACGAGGCGTCGGGCTGGTCTCAGGCCAGCCTGGACTTGAGCGGCTATGTCGGCGGTGTTCACACTTTGCAGTTCGAGTTTTTCAGTGATTATTCGGCGCAATTCGAGGGTTGGTATCTGGACGACATTCTGGTGACGGCTTACACCTTTGCGCCGCCCAATGACCATTTTGCCAACGCCACGGTTATCAACGGCCCTTCTGGCACGGTTCTCGGGAACAACGCGAACGCGACGAAGGAAACCGGCGCGGGCGAACCCAACATTTACGGCAATGCCGGCGGGGCCTCGGTCTGGTATCGCTGGACGGCGCGGGCGAGCGGCACGGTGACGTTCACTACCGCCGGCAGCCGGACTTCCACGGGCGGTGTGATGGACACGTTGTTGGCGGCTTACACCGGCGGCAGCGTGGGCGGTCTCGGCCTTCCGCTCGCGGAAAGCGACGACGTGCCGGCCGACCGGACGAGCGCGATCACGTTCAACGTGGTGGCGGGGACGGAATACCGGATCGCGGTCGATGGCTATAACGGGGACATTGGGCGGTTGGTGTTGAACTGGTGGTACGACTCGGCCTTCAACGTCAGCGGCTCCGTGGAGGGCGCGACGTTCTCGCGGAACTATCTGGTGAAGGGCATTCCGGGCCAGGACTACTTCATCGGGAAGGCGGATTTCACTCTGCGGCGTTACGATGATTTTACCGGCGCCCTCCAGACGGACCCGATCACCGTGCGGCTGGATTATGGGTTGGTGGACTCGGCGTCCGGCTCGAACGTCGCGCTCACGGCGAGCAGCGTCACGCTCGTCAAGGCGATGCCGAGCATTGATGAAGTCTTCGTCGGGCCGCGGGAGCCGGCTTACCGCAGCTTCTCGGAGACGTTCCCCGTTCAGCCCGCGCCGGGCGTGCAACTGGATTCCGTCAACCGGCGTTACGAATTGGTCGTGACGATTTCGCACGTGGACGCGGCCGGGCAGCCCGCGCTCACTGACCACACGCGCGTTGGCGCGAGCGAGCCGCTGCTCCACTTCAACGGCAACCTGTTCTTCGGCGCCATCGAGACGCGGTTCACCGCCTTGGCGAATGAGCCGCCGATTACGTTCCTGGCCGCGCCAAATTTCCTGCGCTCGCTCGTGGCGGTTCCCAGCGGTTTCATCGCGGGCAAACCGCTTTACACGTTCGGTGGTGTGTTCGCGGTGGACTTGCTGCCGAACGGGGACAGTCGCGTCGTCGGCCCGACCTCGGCGCCCGTGAGCACTCCGCCAGCGGATGAGTATGAAGTGGCCCACGTGCGCTACCGCCGCCTGGCCACGACGCTGACGGAAAACGGAGCGCAGAGCGCCTTGCGCGTGACGCTGCCGACTGGCCTGGGTTGGCGGCGGGACATGGCCTCGCGGAAACTGTTAGGGACGCTGGACTTTCCGTCCGCGGTGCTCAATCAGTCGCTCGATCCCATCGAATCGGAGTTGCTCTTCGACGGGCTGCTCTTTGTTTGCGAGGAGAGCAAACCCTTCTGGATCGCCGCTCCGTATTTGTCCTGGCAGATCGCCGCCGGGAATTTTGTGCTCCCGCCTGAGAGCGCGTTCCTGTACGTGCGGCGGGAGGAAACCGACCGGCTGGCGGCGGCGCAAGCGTCGGGCGTGCTGGCCAATTCCGATCGGGGACTCAAACGTTCGAACGAAGGCTATTGTCGGGCGCCCGTCACTGTCATCAGTCCGCAGGTCAACATACGCGCCGACGCCAATGGCCACGCGTTGTTGAGCGCGAGCTTGCGCATTGATTCGCGCCCGGGGGGCTTTCACACACACTTCCCTTATGACAGCTTTGTCGACTGGTCCGGTTGGGGCGAGCTACGCATCCTCGACGACCAAGTTCAGCCGGCAACCAGTTTTCTGACCAATGTGCTGTCGGTGTCTCTGGCCTACGCGCGGGAATGTCTTAAAGAGACGAATTGCCCAGGTACGATCGGAGCGGAGACGCTCACGCTGAATCCGCACGGCCAGCAATTGCGCTTCACAGTCGATGGCGGCCTGGCCGGGACGGGCGTGCCTTCGGCCAATACGTTGACGTGGGGTTGGATTGCGTCGGAAAGCGCCTTCGCCCACCGCGCGACTAATTTCACCGACGCGGCCTTCCATGCGCCGGGAATTTTTCTGCGCGGCGACCAGGCAGCGACGCTGGCGGCGGAGGACCGTCCGGCCACCTTGCTTTACACCGGCGTGGGCCAGACCGACCGCACGCAGTTGGATCGCTACGACACGCCGGCTTATGCGGCGGGTTTCGGGGATTATGCCGGGCTGAACTTCCGCGCCCGCACGGGCACGGTCCCGCCCGGACGCGGCGCGAGCACGCTGGCGGGCCGGCCCACCGGCGAGTATCCGCTCACGGGCCGCTCGAAATATTACGCGCGCCCCGGCGGCGTGAGCGGCATTCACGAAGCCATTTCATTCCCTGGCCGGCTCGAACTCTACGGCTACCAGGTGAACTTCAACAATTTCGGACTCTCGTATCTCGACAGCGAGAACATCGATTCGCGCACGCAAGGTTTCATTCCGCTGCCGTCGCCGTCGCGCTTCACGAACGAGTTCGAAGAGTTGACGTTCACCTGCTTGGGCGCACTTAAAGACGCCAAGGTGCCGGCGTCGAGCACGAACAAGCCGCTGGAATACTGGGATGGGAAATTCGATCCGCTGGCCATCAAGTTTGCCAGCGACACGCCGTGTGATCCGAGCAAGGGGTATCTGGTGTTGGGCGTCGTGACGCGCGTGGCGCACATCGACGCGCCGCTTTACGGGCGGCTCGGCTTCACCACCAACGGCACGCTCATCACCGCCGCAGACCACCTCGTCAGCAACGTCACCTCGCGTCTGCGGCTGCCGAATCGGTTCAACTTGAAAGGGCCGGCGGCGGAGTCCTACACGTTCAACCCCGTTGGCGAGGCTTACTTCAACAACTGGGGGACGCCGCCGCGCCCCGACGTCGGCTTCATCAACCTGGCGGGCACCGTGGACGTGCCGTTCTTCGAGGACTTGCAGGTGCATATGCAGACCAGCGCGAATACGAACTCGTCGAGCGCGCCGATTTACTTGATGGGCGGATGGCCCACCTTTGGATGGGAAGGCCCTGCCGGCAAAAACTTCTTTACCGACCCACTGCATTTTGACGAGCGGAACCGCGGGTTCCCGAACGATGTGGGCGTGGCGCAATATCGGATCGGCAACGCGCCGAGCGAGAGGAAATACCTCGTCCGCGCCAAGCAACACTGGCTGGGCATCGTGCCCTTCGATTATCCGCTCAGTTGGTCCTCAACCCGGCGGACCTTCCAATCCTTCGCGCCCGTGGAAAACGACTTCGCGGTGCTCAAGGTCAAGCATCAGGTGAAGTATCTCAGCCCGCAAAATGCCCACCTGGCCTTTGGCCTGCAGTACGACGGCGTGCCGCAGATCAACATCGCCAACATCGCGTTCAATGCCATCGACGATGCCACGGGCATTTCGAAGGCGCTGGCCGAGACCATCAGCGAGCCGGCGCGCGCAGCCATCGAGAAGGGACTGAAACAATTCGATCAACTGTTGCAGGCGCAGATGCAGGATTTCCTGGCGCCGGTGATCGGTGGACTGACTGACCCGGTGATCGACACGCTCTACATGGCTCTCTCGAATAATTTCCGAACGTCGCCCAGCGGCTGGCCGGCGAATGCGGACACGGTCCTCATGACTTACTTGTCTTCTCTTTCCGGCACCGATTCGCCGATGCTGGCAAAACTCAAGCAACTCGACGGCAACCTGGAAGGCGGCCTCGACATGGTCAAAAAGGTGGACGGCTACCTTCAGGACGTGACGAACGCGATCCAGCAAATCCAAACCGTCGTCAAGGATGTCCCCAAGGCCGCGATGCTCATTCAGAAGTTGGCCGAGAAGGCTGGGTCCGCCGACCGCGTGGCCGATGAGGCAGTCATGACGTTGTTGAAGGAGGCCGGCCCCACGCTCGCCCAAATCTCTTCCACCTTGAGCAACATCTCCGCCACCGTCGTGGCGGCTCGGAGCGCGTTGGGGTCCGCCGGTAATTTCAGAGCGGAATTGGAAAGTGTAATCGATGGCCAGACTACGGCCCTTCAAACTGTCTGCGAGCAAGTCCGCGGCGACATGTACGGTTTCTTCACCAAGCTGGACTACACCGCCACCTCGCCTTTCAACGAACACAGCCCGGAGGAAATCAAGAAACTGATCCGCCAGAAACTGACGGACCGTTTCTTCGCCTCCACCGTCGCGCCCGCTCTCCAAAACGTTTTCAAGCAGCGGCTCTATGACACCGACGCGGCTTTGCGCGAAGCGATCGACTCCGCCTTCGGGCAGTTCAATTCCATCACCAAAGACCTCATCGCGCAGTCGCTGGCCGAAGTGGATAAATCGATCAACGGCTTCCTCGAACCGCTCGACGACATCATGGGTTCGGGCAAGATCGACGGCTACGCGCAGATCAAAGGCGACTCGCTGGTCTGTCTGCGGCTGGACGGAAGCTTTCAGTGGAAGGTGCCGGATGAAATGGAGTTCAACGGCTATCTACAAATCAAGGAACTCGATTCCGACGGCACCAACACCTGCGTGGAGATGGGCGGCAAGGCCACGGAAGTGACCGTGGGCGCGCGCGACGTGGAACTCGACTGGATCAGCTCCGACCTGCGCGCCGACGTGGAAGGGAAGTTCTCCTTCACGACCGCGCCGTCGTTCAGCCCCATCGGGATGGGTGGCAGTTTCGAGATCACCGGCCCGCTGGAGTTCAGCGGCTTTAAGATCACGGAGTTGGGCGCGACCATGGCCTTCGGGCGCGATGAGAATTATCTGGGGGCCAAGGCGCGGGTGCAGTTCCAAAAGTACGAGTTTGCCGGCGGCATTTTCTTCGGCCGGACCTGCACGCTGGCGCCGCTGGAGTTGGTGGACCCGATGGTGGCGGAGTCGTTGCCACCAGCGCCGCTGACCGGCGCGTACGTTTACGCCGAGGGCTGGTTCCCCATCAACGAAGCCATCGGCATTCCCTCGTCGTGCTTTTTCAACATCCGGGCCGGCATTGGCGCGGGGGCGTTTTATTTCCTGGCCGGCCCCGCCGAGGTGCCGACGTACGGCGGCAAGATGCTGCTGGGCCTGAGCGGCGAAGTGCTCTGCATCGTGTCGGTGGAAGGGAAGGTCGTGCTCGTGGGGGTGAAGAGTGGCGGCGACCTGACCTTCAACGGGCGCGGGTCGATCAGCGGCGACATCGGCAAATGTCCCTTCTGCATCGGCTTCAGCAAAACGGTGGGACTGAGATACCGCAACGGCGATTGGAAACTGGATTTTTAATATGAAAACATTACGAACGCTTCTTGAAAGCAACGTTGGAGAACGCTTCGAGTTCTCCACCAACGGGCGAACAACTCTCGCTCTCCACGGAGCCTTGCCGTCCGCGCAACCCGGAGGGCGAATCGCCGCAATCCCAAAGGGATTGTGTCCTCCAGCCCAGGGTTGCGAGGTACGAGCTACCCTGGGAAAACTCGGCGAAACCGTCCTCAACCCCAACGGGGTTGAGGCCTCGATGGTGGCGCGTGGGACGCAACCCCGTTGGGGTGAATGGCACTTAGATAAGCCCTAAAACTTTTTTACCCAAACGCTTGCGTCGAGGAGGATGAGGCACGGTTTCAAAAAGGACGCGTCGGCTCAAGCGCTGCATTTCTTTGATGATTTGCT
>Ga0137465_1000083_pt1 | contig 83270 bp, 64 predicted proteins | sample EasRivERMGT828_2_FD_104906 | JGI IMG/M metagenome (GOLD analysis project Ga0137465, IMG submission 104906) | Soil microbial communities from meander-bound floodplain in the East River, Colorado, USA - East River MetaG ERMGT828_2 | ecosystem: Environmental > Terrestrial > Soil > Floodplain ... | reverse complement strand
GTTTCTCCCTGCTTCATGTCCGTCCTCCTCGACGACTTCACGAAGTCAGAGCCTAACAGGTGGGTCCCTTTTGCTCGATCAAACCCGGTTTTGGTGGGTCCCTTTTACGTTATCGAAATCAGCTTGGCGAATAGATTCAGGAAGCTTAACCGGCTGGCTTGTGAAGCAATGAGCGAGAAGGAGGGCGAAGCTGGATTTACCAGAACCGTAATCGCCAGTCATACGCCAAGCGCGTTGAGTGGATCGCGGGGTCAGCCCAGCAACCATTCGATCCAAACAAGTCTTCGTGAAATCAGTGACTACGTAGGTGGACAGGGCTGCGGGATCTCTAAAGTCGCGCTCAAGATGGACCGATCGCAAGAACCGGTTTTTGATATTGAACGCGGTTGAGATGCTATCCGACACTTTGCACCTCCATTGCGTACGCTTTCTTCAGCAACGCGATTGGAGGCAGATTCCCTTTCCTCTGAACCCGAGGAATGTTAGTAGATTCGGTGTATACGAAATATCCGTCGGTTTGTCGTTCCAGTCCGCCTAATCGTTGGCGGATATCATCTTCAGGTAATTTAAAAATCTGTCCCGGGCTGCCATGTCCATGTGCGACATCGCGGAACGTTAATGTGCTTTCTGAATCGTGGTGCTTCCACCAAAAATCGTTAAGGCAATATACAAACAGCTCAGGTGTGATCTCTGGCTTTTCTTCGCGGCGAAACACATAAACCGGCTCGCGCCTTCCTGAACTTCGTTCCTGCTCGCGATCGCCGACCTTTTGCAACAGACCCAATTCCACCAAGGGACAATCTAGATTGTCCTCCTGCACTTCGCCCTTCCGGCCTCGCGTTGGAACATACGTATGTAGGAAGGTTGCGAGGTGTTGCTCCAGCGTCGCTGGCGAAAATGCCTCTTCGCGAAGCACAACTTCCTTCTCTAAAGCCCGTAGCGCTATGCTCGGCACAAGTTCCGGTTCATGCCACCGATTAAGCAAGTAGTCCCAGGCTAAGAGCGGATCAGTTGTGTCAGTGCACAGATTCCAGTGAATGAGCCATAGGGTTCGAACATCCTCCAGAAAAATGTCAGATCCGTCCTTGCCCAGCAATGTTTCACCGAACTCTGTGACAGTGTGCGTGCCACCTTTTCCTGTGCTCTTCGATACGCCAGCAGCTTGTGCCCAAAACCGAATAGATCGGACCATGTTTTTCCCCACACCAAGAACAACCATGGCCTCATCTTCATCAGTAAAAAGTTTTGGATTTGCCAGCAGACTCCGCACTGCTTTCGGCAACCAGGTGTATCGGAATGAGAATGTCTCGTGACCAGATATCCGATATGTCATCTGCTTCTTGGTCTTGTCTGTAGGTGATGTTTGGGCTGGACCACAGCCTAATTTCTGGCGCATAGCCAGATTCTCTATCGTCGTAGGGCCTATGATGGTCCATCAGCGAATCGAACAACTGAAACTCGCCGATTTGCGGGTTCTATTTATACACCCGAAGGTTGCCGGGGTTAAGTAAATTACTCTTGATAAAGGATTTCTCCAACGGACGGAATCCTTTTGGGTTGATGCGTCGAAGGTCGTTGGGATAGCAAATTTTGACCAAACGCAGGTGAGTGGCAAGTAAACTTCAGTTGGGAGGCCGCGTCAGGCACTGCGACCTGTAAGCGGCGATGGCGGAGAAAGTCCGGCAAAAAGGCAGTTATCGGCAATCACCCTAAGTGAATCCGCGCGCGATTAATGTTCTTGGCCACGACCTATCGTTCCGCGACGAGCGATGACATTTATCCACCGGATCGGTCGACGCGATGGCAGGCTGTCTTCACTGACCCAACATTCGCCGATCGAGAAGCCGGCGCTCGTTAGCAACTGTTCGAATTCCTCTCTCGTATAGTAGGAGAAATAACGTCCATCCGGCAAAAGGCCCTCGCCTTCGCCAAGTTGAACCGATGCAAAAATCCATCCATGCGCCACCAGCGCGTTATGGATCAATTGCAGGACTGCCGGTAGTCTGTGCTTGGGGAGATGCAGGAGCGATGCACACGCCCACACTGCATCAAATCGGCACCCAAATGCGAACTGTTCGATTCGCATTGCCAGGCAGGGTGCCCCCGAATAGGCAGTAGCAAGCTTTGCGAGCGCCTGCGAAGCGTCAATGCCCACCGCTTCAAAGCCGCGATTGCGAAAGACACGGAGGTCCCGGCCGGACCCGCAACCTGCATCCAGAATCCGGCCACCCGGCGTGACGTACGGCAGAAATCGGTCGTAGAAGGCCGACAAATCAGCCGCGACTGTTCGATCGAAGTACTTGCGAGCATGAATCTCGTAGAACTGGATAGTCGAATCACTCGGATCGGTGTCTGTCGTTGTCGATTCCGGATTCAGGCTCTGTTTAGTCATCTTTGCTTAGGCAAGAGCCCTTCGTCGCCATTCTTGGATGTCCCTGTTTATCCCGTCAAAGCCCTCATCGATGAGCGTATGAAGTTCCAGAGGAAAGACGGCGGACAAGTCAACCTTAAGCGGTTGTATGGCATCATTCTGCATCAAGCTCTCTGAAACGGATCGCGATTTCGTCAATGAACCCCTTGCCACAGCATGAAGATGTTTTAGGACGGCAAAATGGGCAAGATACCTCGCAAAGACACTCATCAAATCCTTTTCCTCGGGCCGAGCGTAACCCGCGTGCTGCTCGATAATGGAAACAACCCGTTTCCCGATCTCGACGATTTCATCGAAATAGGTTTCAACGCCCAAGTCTCGTCCGTAGACGTGACCGATGTGCATCACAGTCCGGAAACGCTGCCACTCCTCGCCGATTCGGATCTGAAACTCTTCGCTCTGCTGGGCGTTTTGCTCCGGATTATTCACCTTCACGAACCGAAACTGTCCAGGTTTCATTTGTAGCAGAACCTTATTCATTTGACTGTATAGGCCAAACGACTGCCCGAGAAGAGCACGGACAGGTCCGTACAGAAGGTACAACTGCTTCAGTTGCCACTCTACGACGGCATTCCCAATCTGCAGCTTCGCTTGCTTCTCAGCAAGCTCGCGTTCATGTCTAGCTTTGGTCTCTGCCATCGCTGCTTCTCCAGTCAAGCGTTTCCGTTGTAGGCGCTCATTGACGGAACCGCCGATAAAGGCCCCGAGTATGCCGGCTAAGGCGGCGATGGCGGCAGGCAGAAGCGACATTAGAAGCGAAGAGCGTTTAAGATCCGCAATCGCTTTTTCGATTGCTGCAAGACGGGATTCTAGCTGATCAGTATTCAGCTTTTGATCGATGATATCTAGACGTTGCTGAATCCTGTTCCACGCCTCTGCCGAAGGTTGTTCTGCTGTGGACGGACCGGATGCTTTCTCAGATTCGGACGGTTTTTTGATCGCAACGGGCGCTTGACCGCGGACATCGCAAGAGAACGCCATCAGAACCGACACGACAACTAGTGCTCTCCGAGGATTCATTCCGACGCCTCCCCCTTCTGCTCATTCCTTCGCTGAGTGCGTTGCGTACTATTATGAGATTAGTAGGCACTTGCGCAAACGCAGCACGATTAAATAGATAAGGAGCGGAGGTACTGCGACTCTTGGCGAACGCCCCGTTCGAACGGTGAAACAGAACGTCCAAAAACAGAACAACCCATTTCGGAACCGGTCCGAAATGGGTTGACTATTAGTCGGTGCGAGAGGATTCGAACCTCCGGCCTCTTGGTCCCGAACCACGCGCTCTATCCAAGCTGAGTCACGCCTCAAGAATCTGCGACCTCTGCGTTCAGCACTTGCGCTTGCCCGAGTGTCGAACCTTGGGGATATCAACAGCTACAAAAACGACTACAGCCCGTCTCGGAGCCATTCTGAAACGGGCTGTATCTCTTTGAATCAACAAATCGGGGCGAGAGGATTTGAACCTCCGACCCCCTGCGCCCAAGGCAGGTGCGCTAGCCAGGCTGCGCTACGCCCCGTTCAGAGACTAAACATTCTATCTCAGTGGAAATCGATTTGCTTCGTTGTCGTTCGTGGTGGAGACGACAACTCTTAAGGACGCGATTGCGGAGTTCATTCATGATGGCGACTCCGTGGCGCTCGAAGGATTCAGCCATCTGGTGCCGTTTGCGGCCGGACACGAAATTATCCGGCAGCAAAGGCGGGACCTCACACTGATTCGACTGAGTGCCGATCTTATCTTCGATCAGATGATCGGGGCCGGTTGTGCTCGCAAGCTCGTATTTTCCTGGGCGGGAAATCCCGGACTCGGTCTGCTTCATCGATTCCGCGACGCTGTCGAGAGAGGGTGGCCGCGGCCGCTCGACCTTGAAGAATATACGCATGCTGCTCTTGCGACGGCATTTGTCGCGGGGGCCGCGAGGCTTCCATTCGGCGTCCTGCGGGGCGCGCCGGATCATGATCTCCTCGAGCACACATCCGGTCTGGCATCCGTGCAATGCCCATTTACGGGCGAGACCGTTACAGCCGTTCGCGCGATCAATCCCGATGTGACCATCATTCACGCGCAGCAGGCCGACGAGCAGGGAAACGTGCAGTTGTGGGGCATCCAGGGCATTCAGAAGGAAGCAGTCCTTGCGGCGAAGAAAGTCATCGTAACCGTCGAGGAAATCTGTGAGAAGTTCGAGCCCGTACCGGGTGGAATCTTCATTCCGTCGTGGGTGATTTCTTCCATTGTATGTACACCGGGTGGAGCGCGTCCCTCCTACGTCCACGGTTACTACGGCCGAGACAATGCGTTCTACCAGGAGTGGGACACCATCGCGCGGGATCGCGATCGATTCACGGAGTGGATTGAAGAAAATGTCCTCGGATGTGTCCCGGCATGAACGCAACGGATGCCGACCTCGACTACACCCCTGAGGAAATGATGACGATCGCGGCTGCGCGATGCTTTCGCGATCGCGCGACGTGCTTCGTCGGCGTTGGATTGCCAAGCGTTGCAGCATGCGTCGCCCGCGAGTTGCATGCTCCAAACGTCATCCTCGCCTATGAATCGGGCGTCATCGGCGCCAAGCCCACGGTGCCGCCGTTGTCTATCGCGGATCCTGAACTGGCCGAGACGGCCGATTTCATCGTCAGCGTGCCGGAAATATTCAGCTACTGGCTGCAGGGAGGGCGCATCGATATCGGATTTCTCGGTGCGGCCCAGATCGATCGGTTCGGAAATCTGAACTCGACGGTTATCGGCAGCTATCGTTCTCCGAAGATCAGGCTTCCGGGCGCAGGAGGTGCGACGCAGATTGCTGCGAACGCGAAAGAGATCGTCGTGATCGTACGCCAGAATCCCAAGGCGTTTGTACCCAGTGTCGATTTCATCAGCACCGCGCCATGCAAGGGCCGGACAACGGTGGTGACCGATCTGGGAATTCTCGAAACCGATCCCTCATCAGGAGATCTGATTCTCACAGCACAGCACCCGCGAGTGACGTTGGATGAAATCGAGAAAGCGACCGGCTGGCGCCTTTCGGCGGCAACCGGCATCCGCGAGACACCGGCTCCCACCGTCGAGGAGCTACGCGCTCTTCGGGATTTGACCGCTCGGAGCAAAACGCCGTAGCTCCGGATAGCCGGGCTTGAGCCCGCCGATTACGATCGGATTGCGTCCGCGCGGCCGGATGTACCAGATACGCCCGACGGGCCGAAGGAGCAGGCGCGAAGCGCGCAGGCTGGGACTGTTGTCGCCGTGGATGTAGGCGTAGATTTTCGTGTAGCCCGTGTCGCGCAGGTAGCTGTACGTGTAGTGGCGGGTGTAAGCATCGATACCGCGCCGGCGGAATGCCGGAAGCGTATTCAGGTCGTACGCGTACGCATCACGGGGCTTCAGCATCAGATATCGGTCGATCTCGGGTATATGTGGCGCCGAAGTGCAGATCCACCGGTAGTTCGTGAGCTTGCCAGTGGACTCCTCGATGCCCATGAAGCACCGATGACCCTGCTCGATCCGTTCCAGGAAAAGCTGCCGGTCTTCAAAGAACTGCACATCCTGAATTGTTGCTTCGCGAATGATGATGCCTTTTATCTCGCGCCGCTCCGGCATCGGATCCTGCAGATCGCACTCTGTGAATACAAGGCTTCCAACCTTGACGATCGGCCGTACGAGTTTCCTTAAACTTCGTGTTACGACGATCTTCGGGCCGCCCTCGGTCCATGCGCGTTGAAAATTAGCCGTGAGCTGCATGTACTGTTCTACTGCAACCATGACGCCAATTTTCGCGTTGTGAATGGCGATTCCACGAGTGGGATTACCTGACGATTCCGCCCGGCAAGTCGGAGGAATACAACCGGAACCCGACGCATGAAAAGCCGCCGGGGGAAAAACGGGGACAGTGTGGGAAATGGGGTCTGACCCCTCCCGCGCAACAGGAGTCATCATGTCGATGGCACCACGCTGCGTGAGAGGGATCAGACCCTATTTCCCTCACTGTCCCCGTTTTTCCTCAATAAGGTTCGAGGGGTTGATCCAGCACGACCTCTATAGTGGTGCCGGGTTCCAGGATCAGGTCTTTTCCGCGCGTGAGCAGAACGGTGGCCACGCCGGCGGCAGCTCCGATGCCTCCGCCGATGCCGATGCCTTTGCCGCCATTTCCGATGCCGCCGATGACCGCTCCGGTGGCGGCGGTCTGACCCACCGTCTTGGCGTCCTCGCTCTTACTGCCGTCACCGCGGATCGTGGCTTCACCTGTTCGATCCCCCGATCCGCCCGCGCCGCGAAGCGATGTATAGATCTCCAGCGTCACGCCGCTTGGGAGGACCATTGACTGGAAACTCAGAGTCAACTCCGCTTTGCCCTTCACTTTGCCGCCACGCTTGAGATCGGTAATCTTGCCCCGAACGTGCGTACCCTCGGGAATGACGATCTTGTTATTGACCGTAATCGGAAAGGACGTCCGGCCATAAACCCCATCGCCGTCCTTTGCATTCTTCGTGTTGATGCGTGAAGTCAAAGTGATTGGAATTATTGTGCCCGCCGGCACGATGACCGGCGGCAAGACCCTGGCCGGATCGATATCGAGCGATTTCGGCCCCTGCTGCTGGCCGAAACCAAGCATTACGGCAAGAACGATGACTTGAAACATTGCAAACTCCTCTCGCGATCCGTCCAACAATAACCAAGACACAGACGCCACGAACAGAAAAAAGTCTTATAAGGACATCAGGAATTTACGAAGTTCAGCGCAAGCCTTTCCGCGCGCGCTGAGCCGGTTCTTTTGTTCTGTGTTCAATTCGGCCATGGTGCGATTCAGTTTCGGCAGCAGGAAGACCGGGTCGTAGCCGAATCCGCCAGTTCCGGCGGCAGCGTGCGAGATGATCCCGGCAACTTCTCCCTGTGTGGTCCAAATGATCTCTCCGGACCGTGCCACGGCCAGTGCGCAGTAAAACACCGCATGTCGCTCGCCATCCGGCACCGGCTGCATTTCCCCGAGTATGCGTTTTATACGTGACGGAGGGTCCGGGGCATATCGTGCCGAGTGTACGCCGGGGCGACCCCCAAGCGCGCTGACGCAAAGGCCTGAGTCATCCGCCAGCGTGAGATCGTCGGCGAGCACACTGTAGTGGCGGGCCTTCAGAATTGCATTGTCGAGAAACGTCTCGCCCGTCTCGTCGATGGAAGGAGTCTCCGGAGGCAGCGACGACAGCGACCATCCGGCCAGTTCTCCAAGTGCCTCGCGGATTTCGATGACTTTCCCGGCATTCGTTGTGCCAACAACCAGTCGGGGCATTGGTTGTTACCCGGCGGGCCTGCGGGAGGATTCCAGAGTTTTACGCTGGAGGTCGATCAGTTCGCCGATGCCGCGCCGGCCGAGGTCGAGGAGTTGGTTGAGCGCGCTGGCGTTGAAAGGGAATCGTTCGGCCGTTCCCTGGATTTCGACAAACTCGTCGCGATCCGTCATCACCACGTTGAAATCCACGTCGGCGGTCGAATCTTCCGAATAGTCGAGATCGAGCTTGGGAACACCCTTGATGATTCCCACGCTGACTGCCGCCACATGTGACCGGACGGGATTAGTGCGAAGTTTGTTCATGGCGACCAGCTTGTCGATCGCAATGCAGACGGCGACGAATGCTCCGGTGATCGACGCCGTGCGCGTCCCGCCGTCGGCTTCGATCACGTCGCAATCGATCCAGATCTGGCGCTCGCCGAGTTTCTCCAGGTCGACCGCGGCTCTCAGGGCTCGGCCGACGAGTCGCTGGATTTCCTGCGTGCGTCCGGATTTCTTGCCGACCGTCGATTCGCGGGCCGTACGCGTGTTCGTCGCGCGCGGGATCATGGAGTATTCCGATGTGATCCAGCCCTTGCCCTGGCCCTTCAGGAACTGCGGCACGGACTCCTCGACCGACGCAGTGCAGATGACACGTGTTTTGCCGACCTCGATCAGCACAGACCCTTCCGCCTGTGAAATGAATCCAGGTGTCATTCGTACGGGTCGCATTTGGTTGTCGGCTCTTCCGTCGGATCTCATTGTTGCAAAGATGCGGTTCTGTTCTCGGGCGCCGCGACATTCGTCATGGAAAGATCCATTTCGAGCGGCAGCAAAAGGAGGCAGTGTCCTGCGAGTGTTTCTTTTTCGATGCCGCCCACGAGTATTTTGACTTCCTTGATTTCAGGCAGATTGTACGTCAGCGAGTTCACGATCGAGTAGATCGTTGCAAGCTCGTTGAGTACCCCGCCGGGATGATTCGTCGTGATGGTACTCGAGAAATTCACAAATGCCGTTCCCTGCTCGGATATAAAGAGGTCCTGCGCCTTTGTATCTTTCGGCATCGATGGGTACATCGTGCCGCTGCGCGGACCTTCCTGCAGGCGCTGCAGAATCTGCCTGGCCCGGTTCGCGACATTGGCGGACTTGAAAATGGTGTCATCTTCGGCGCTCAGCAGCGGTTCGCCGAGCGCGGCCGGAAAAAACACCTTCACGCTCATCGGCGGGTCGTCCTTGCTATAAAGAGGTTGCGTCGGCGGCTTGAACGGGTTTTCCTCGGTCTCCTTGTCGTTCTTCATCATCGTCTGGACGCGGCCGATGACATCGACAAAGAATCCGAGCGCAACGGAGAGCCCGATGATCATTACGATCAATCCGATTTTGATATGACGGGGCATGTGTTCAGTTCGCCGCCTTCTGCGGGGATTCTGAAAAACGCTGGATGGCGTCCACCATCGAATTGACGAGCCGCGTCTGGAATCCGCTATCCGCGAGCGTCTGCGCATTCACGTTATTGTTGAGATTTCCGATCTCGAACAGAAGCGACGGCATTGTCGCGCTGCTCAGGACTGCCAGAGGCGCGGTCCGGATGGGAAACTTCCACCCGGGAATCCCCTTCTGCATTTCCTCCTGAAGAATCGCCGCTGCGGCGGCGCTGCCCTGGCGTTGAATGCGGTATCCGAGGTACCACGGCAGGAACAACTGGTCCCGTGATGCCGCCTGAGACAACGTCTGGCCAAACCCCTCCTTCATGATGAAAATCGAAGAAGTCGCTTCCACCTTGCTCGATGAATAGCCGACATGCAGGCTTATAAAAAGATTCGCCTGGTTGTTGTTGGCAACAGCCGACCTCGCCTCATTGTCCAGCGCGACATCGGAATCGCGCGTGAGAAGAACGGTTGCGCCAAGACGCGCTTGAAGCGCAGGCCGCAGCCGTCGCGCCCACGCCAGCGTCAGATCCTTCTCGGTGCCTGTGGCCGTTGTGACGCCGGTATCCATTCCGCCGTGCCCCGGATCGATGACGATCACGCGCACGCGACGCTCGGCCGTTGTCACATCCGGTTTCGCAGGAGTGGCCGCGGGCGGTTCTACAGGAACTGTGGGCGTCGCCGCCGCGGATTCGCCCTCACGCACCAGGTCGACGAAGAACACACGATTGTTGTTTGCCGCTGTGATGCGGATATCGGAAACATCGCGTGTCGTCTCGAGCAGGATCTTCGCGTCGCCGTCCGAGTCATCGAAGGCGACGGAGCGCAGGAGACGATCTTTGTGATCGAAACGTTCTCGCGCCGGCTCCAGCGGGCTTTGATTGATCGTGAGAATCGTTCGCGTCGGGTCCTCGCGCTTGCTCTCGATATTGATCGACCTGCCGGATCGAAGCGTCAAACGGGTGATCGGTCCCAGCGTTTGCGCATTCATTTCCAGTTCCGGCACCTCGAAGTTCCCGGCAAAGATCCGCGACGTTCCCGGCCGATACCGGAATTCGGTTCCCGTCATTCGTGACAGGCCCATCGTCAGAAATTCCACGGGCGCAAGCCAGCGGTTGTCTTCGCGCAGGATCTGGGTCGGCAGCAGAATGACCTGATTGTTGTAGGAGATCAGGCCACTGTTTCTGGTGACCACCAGGCGATTGTTTCCCGAGCGGATGGTCAGGGTTTCCAGCGCAATCGAATCGGTGTACGGCAATCCCATGTGCGTGACGATTTCCCGGATGGGAAGGTACACGGTGCGATTCATCACATCGGCTTTCACGATTAGCCTGGAATCGGGGAAATAGATCGGAAAGCTGGTTTCCGCGGCCTGGATCAGCCCGCTGAAAATAAAAACGGCAGCACCAAGTGCCGCCATTGCAACCGCCATCCGATGCGCCTTCATATCTTGTGAAAAATTTTACCAGTTCGAAGTTACTTTTTCGTGAGTTTGTCCGCGCTTTCGATATCTCCGGGGCGTCGAAGCATCTTGTCGACTTCCCCGATGTGCAGACGTTCGAGGTAAATGTGCTCGCGGGCATACTCTTCGAGCATGACATCCTGGTCCTGCACGAGCTCGAGCAGTTTCTCGTATTCGACCAGCGTTTTCTTCTCGTGAGAAAGCGATTCGCGCAGGATGTCGCCGATGTCGTGCTTTTGGGTTTCGAGCAGCGGTCCGATGCCGAGCGAGGGATGCGCGCCGAGTTGCGTCACGAGTTCACCGGCGGAGCGGGCGTGGGCGATCGATTCGGTGGCCTGTTCTTCCAGCCATTTCACAATGGGGATGCGGTTAAAGCCGTAGACCATGAATGAGTAGTGCGTGTAATGGATGGCCCCGGCAAGTTCCATTTCGAGGATCTTGTTGAGGGTTTCGATTGCTTTCGTTCGCGCCTGCTCCTTCATCGGACCTCCGTCGGAAAAAGAAAATGGGGCCGTAGCCTTGTTTAATATAAGGCCAGGCCCCGTTTTTCCCCACAGACGTTTAGATCTTCGAAGTCGCAGGTTTTCCTGCGGGTGAACCGTGACCGGATGCGCCCGAAAGTCCTTCGTCGTAATCCGGCATCAGGACGTAAGCGCTTTCACTGTGCTGGCTCAGGTCGAGGCCCTGACGTTCTTCCTCCTGGCTGACGCGGAGGCCCATGACTGCCTTCAGCACAAGCAGGATCACACCGGTGCCGACTGCCGCGAACACGACGGTAATGCCGACCGCGGTCAACTGCGTGACCAGCAGCCCGGGGTTTCCATAGAGAAGACCATCGTTACCCGCGGAATTGACCGCCTTCGTTGCGAAGACACCGGTCAGAAGGGCCCCCAGGATTCCGCCGACGCCGTGTACACCGACCACATCAAGGGAGTCGTCATAGCCGAACTTCGGTTTCAACATGCAGGCCGTATAGCAAATGACGCCGGCAGCCAGACCGATCACGATAGCTGCAAGAGGTGTGACGTAACCGGAAGCAGGCGTGATCGCGACCAGGCCCGCGACGGCCCCAGAGGCCGCGCCGAGCATTGTCGGTTTGCCGTTCTTGATCCATTCCGCGACCATCCATCCCAATGCTGCCAGCGATGCCGCAGTGTGCGTGACCATGAAAGCATTTGAAGCGAGAGCGTTTGCGCCCAAAGCCGATCCGGCATTGAATCCGAACCAACCCACCCACAGCATCGCGGCGCCGATCACCGCAAACGGCAGGTTGTGGGGCGCCATCGGCACCTTGCCGTGGCCGACACGCTTACCCATGATCAACACCGCAACCAGCGCGGAAATGCCGGCGCTGATGTGCACGACCGTTCCACCGGCAAAGTCGAGTGCCCCCATGTTTCGAATGAATCCGCCGACTCCCCAGACCCAGTGCGCGAGCGGATCATAGATGAGCGTTGCCCACAGCAGTGAAAACACGATGAACGTCGAGAATTTCATGCGTTCCGCAAATGCGCCGGTCATCAGTGCGGGTGTGATGATGGCGAACATGAGCTGATAAAACATGAACGTCTGGTGCGGGATGGTCGCTGCGTAGTCCGGATTGGGATCCGCGCCGACGCCGCTTAACGCGAACCACTGGAAGCCGCCGAGATAGGGCGTGCCCGTGGCGAACGCGATGCTGTAGCCGATGACGATCCACTGCAGCGTGATGAGTCCCACCATGATGAAGTTTTGCATCAGCATGCCGAGGACGTTTTTCGACCGAACGAGACCGCCGTAGAAGAGAAACAGACCCGGGATTGTCATGAACAAAACCAGGGCGGCTGAGGTGAGCATCCAGGCCGTATCACCGGTGTCGATCTTCGGTGGCTCCGGGGCCTGGGCGAATGCTGGAACGGACGCGACGGCAAGCAAAACCAGAACGGACAAGAAAACGCATACATGGCGTTTCATCACGAATCTCCCCCAATAAGTTGTTTGGCTGAACAAAGCTTCGCGGCTTTTGCCTTAAAACAAAAAAAGCCTTCGACCTCGAGGATCGAAGACTTCGTCGTCGCGGTTTTTCACGCCGTTGTGTCGACCGCGAGAGCGTTATAGCTGAAGCGGCGCGCCTCTGTCCAATAAATTGTCGGATGGTGTATCTGCCGGGATGCATCACAATCTCACGCACGAGGGACGTGATATCGAGTGGGAATCGCAGCTGATTTTGTACTGATCCTGATCGCCGGCTTATGCGGCGGAATTGTCGCGCGCATTCTTCGCCTTCCGCTTCTGGTGGGATACGTCGTTGCGGGCGTGGCCGTCGGGCCCTATACAGGCGGGCCGACCGTTGTTCAGATCCGTGACATCGAGCTCCTGGCCGAAATCGGCGCGGCTCTGCTTCTGTTTTCGCTCGGGCTTGAAGTCTCCTTCCGAGACCTGCAGCCCGTACGGAAGGTCGCGCTCGTCGGCGGCCCCATCCAGATCCTGCTGGTGATCGCGATCGGCGCCATAGCGGCGTTATACGGTCTGGGCTTGTCTTACTCCGAGGCGATCTGGTTCGGCGCCATGATTTCGGTTTCGAGCACAATGGTGGTCGTAAAGATACTGTCGACGGGCGGGGTCACGTCGACGCTGGCCAGCCGCGCCATGATCGGTTTGCTTGTTGTCCAGGACCTTGCCGTCATTCCGATGCTCATCATCCTTCCTCAATTGGACACGCCGGAGGGAGTGCTTCCGAAACTCCTGTGGTCGATTGCAATCGCGGCGCTTTCGATCGTCTCTGTCTTTTTTCTCGGGACTCGGCTTCTGCCCCGGCTGCTCAAAGCTGTACTCGCCTGGGGAGACAGCGAGTTGTTCCTCGTGACAGTTGTTACGACCGGCGTCGGCGTTGGATATGCGGCGCACGCGGCAGGTTTTTCGTTCGCGCTGGGCGCGTTTATCGCAGGGATTGTTTTGAGCGAGTCCGAGTTCAGTCATCAGGCGCTGAGCGACGTCGTTCCGCTGCGCGACATCTTCGGGCTGCTGTTCTTCGTGACGGTCGGGATGCTTTTCGATCCATCTTTTGTGCTCGGGAACCTGCTGCTCATTGGTGTTGTTGTCGCGGCCATATTTGCCGGAAAAGCAGTCATTATCGGCGGCGTCACTCGTTTGTTCGGCTATCAGAACATGGCTCCCTGGATCGTTGGGTTGGGCTTATCGCAGATCGGCGAGTTTTCCTTTGTTCTTGCCCGGATCGGGTTTTCAGGAAACTTCATATCGAAGGCGACTTACGATCTGACGCTCACATCGACGGTCATCACGATGGCGCTGGCCCCGACTGTATCGAGCATGGCGCTGCCGCTCGGCAGGGCGTGGCGCGCGCGCCTGAAGAGGGGGTCGCCGGTCAAACCGATCGAGTTGCCCACATCGGGAACTCTGGAACACGTCATTGTCGCGGGCTACGGAAGAGCCGGACGCGCAGTCGCGCGGGCCATGACCCAGGCGGATATTCCTTTCGTCGTTGTGGAACTGAACCATGCACTCATGACGGACGTGACTGCGGCCGGGCTTCCCGGTGTGTGGGGAGACATAGCGCGCTCTGAAATATTGTCGGCGGCGCGAATCGACCGGGCGAGGATGCTGCTGCTGACGATGCCGGATCAGAACACCGTTCACCTCGCCATCCATTACGCCAAACTTTTGAAACCGGAGTTGACTGTGATTGCCCGGGCCGCCCGGGAGCATCATCTGGAAGAACTTCGGAATCTGGGTGTCGCCGCTGCCGTGCAGCCCGAATTCGAAGGCGGTGTGGAGATGGTGCGGCAGGCGTTGATGCGGTGGGGGCATGCCGAGGAATCAACGCTGCTGATTCTGGATCATCTGAGGAAGGATCTTTACAAAGGGGCAGTGAGTTGAAGCGTCAACGGTCCATGAAGCCGGTCCGCACGTGGTAGCTCTCCTCGACCGTGGTGATGAAAATCCGTCCATCGCCAATCTCACCGGTCCGAGCCGTCGTTGCCAACACGGTGACGACATCATCGACCTTGTTATCGTCGATGACGATTTCAACCATGACCTTGGGCAGCAGCGTCAGGTTGTACTCGACACCGCGATATACGGCTTTATGTCCCCGCTGTCGTCCGTGACCGCGAACATCCGACACCGTCATTCCTGGAACAATGGAAGCGAGCGCGGTGACGACGTCGGAGAGCTTTTCCTGACGGATGATGCACTTGATCAGTTTCATTGGGGGCCCTCATCATCGTTAATCTTAACCGATGATGAGCGGCTGACTTTACCGGGACGCTTTCTTTTTAATTCTGGTCGACGACGGCTCGTTGAACTTCTGCTTTGTCGCCACGAGGAGACCTGCCAGAGCAATTCCTACAGCGATCGCAGGAACGGGAGCGCCAAGCGGTGCCAGTATCGCGATCGCCAGGGCGGCAGCGGCTAAGAAAAACTGTGGACTCATTTCGTTTGTCCCTTCGATGAGGAGGGCGCCGGAGTCTTGTCCCCGGCGCCTTTTGCGGAGTTGTTGCTACTTGGTCGGTCTTGGAGCTTTCGCCAGTTCGCCAACCGACGCGCGTTCTGCGGAAGTCATGGCGTGGTAGTCGCTCGTCGTCATCTGGAACCCGGCATAAGCTTCCATCCCGTGTTCGCCGACATCCAGACCTTCGATTTCTTCATCTTTCGCAACACGCAAGCCAAACGCGACTTTGATGACCGTCCAGAAGATCGCAGACACGGCGAAGGTGAAAGCAATGACAGAAGCCGAGCCTATGATCTGGGTCGTCAGCAAGCCGGCGCCGCCACCGAAGAACAGGCCATTGCCCGTCGCCACGCCCGTGATTTTGTCCTGGGCAAAGAGGCCGACAGCGATTGTTCCCCATACTCCGTTAGCGAGATGCACTGCCAGAGCACCGACCGGGTCATCGATTTTCACCTTGTCGAAGAAGAGCACCGCGAATACGACAATGATGCCGGCGAGTCCGCCGATGACGATTGAACTGGTGACGCTGACGTAGGCGCAGGGAGCCGTGATTGCAACCAGACCCGCGAGACAGCCATTGATGGTCATACCCAGATCCGGTTTCCCCAATACAAGCCATGCGGTCGCGGTTGCGGTCACCAGACCGATGGCGGCCGCCATATTTGTCGTGAGGAGAATGTGTGAGATCGCGCCCGGATCCGCCGCCATGGTCGAACCGGGGTTAAATCCGAACCAGCCCAGCCACAGGATCAGGCATCCCAGGGTTGCGGATGTCATGTTGTGGCCAGGAATCGGGTTCACGCTTCCATCTGTTTTGAACTTGCCGATGCGGGGTCCAAGAATCAGGATGCCTGCCAAACCCGCTACGCCGCCCACCGTGTGCACGACCGTGGAACCGGCGAAGTCCCAGAAGCCACGCGCCGCAAGCCATCCGCCGCCCCAGATCCAGTGGCCCGTGATGGGGTATGCAATTCCGACGAGCAGAACGGAGAAAAGGATGAAGCTGAGGTACTTGATTCGTTCAGCCACGCATCCGGAAACGATCGTTGCCGCGGTGCCGGCGAAGACCAGCTGGAAAAAGAACTTCGCATAGAGCGGAATCCCGGTCCAGTTGATGGCCCCATAGTCGCCCATATAGTCCATCCCGGTGGCCGGGCTATTGTCCGCGCCGCCGATCATCCATAGCCCGCTTGTGCCCATGAATGCGTTCCCGTTGCCAAACATCAGGCCCCAGCCCACAACGTAAAACGCGAGGGACGACAAGGCGAAGACGATGAAGTTTTTGGACAGAATGTTGACCGCATTCTTGGCGCGGCAGAAGCCGGACTCCACCAATGCGAAACCGGCATTCATCCAGAACACGAGAAACGCCGTGAGGAGCGTCCACATCGTGTCGGCCGCCACTTTGCTGCTGGCAACCTTGGCGGTCAGGTCCGCTACCTGCGTCGCCAGATCCGGAGCCGCAGCCGGCGCCTGCTGTGCAAGCACAGCCAGCGGGGACATCGTTACTATCAATAGTGCGAGCACCGACAGGCGGCGCCACAAACTTTTCCGTTTACTCAATGACGACATGTCATCCTCCCTTTCATTCTTCGAAATTCATCTGACATGAGTGCCCACACACGTCCCGCTTTCCGGCCAAAAAAAACGCCCGCGGGCGAAATTCACCCGGGACGTCGGTGTCGGAACCAGACTGCAGTGTCCGGCAAAATAAAAAAGCCCTCAATCCGCTTTTCGGAGTTGAGGACTTCATCGTCAGAAACTGCGGTCACTTCATCGTGAACGCGTGTCGAGTTTTTAAACTAACGAGTTTTTGATGTCAATACAATTTTGTCGCGATGTCTGGCGGGTTAAAGCAGTTTCAAGTTCGGTATGTCTTTAAAGTCTTCCGGATTCAAAGTCCACAATTGTGCCGCGTGGACAATCGCACACGCCGCTATTGCAATATCGATTTCGCGGCCACGCGCCCGCTTGACCGACCGGTAAAGGTCCGCGGCGAGCAGAGCTTCAGCCGGGCCGAAGGGGACACTGTCCGAAACTGAAAACAATGCTTCCTGGTCCGTGATTTCCTCGCGAGTACGCGTGCCGCGCCGCCATTCGAATACGACGATGGAGTCGAGGACGAGCCTTTCACCGTCCTGGATCAGGCTTCGCAAACGGGTACCGGAACGCTTCGAACCCGTTAATGCGTCAATCAAGACGGAAGTGTCGAGATGGATCATGACGATCGAGTGCGACGTCCCCCGGATTTCCGGGCCGCTCGAATCTCTGCGATCTCGGTATTCACCTCCGCTTCCGTCCTCTCAGCCGGCCTCGCCATCATTCGATCGACCACTTTCAGCATTCGCTTTCGTTCGTCATCGCTCAATCGATCGGCGCGGTTTGCATAGTCTTGAATAGCTTCGCGGACGATGACACTCTGGGGCTTTTTCAAACGTGAGGCGGCGCGCCGCAGTGTTTCGACAGTCTGCTCGTCGAAGGTAAATGTCATCTTTACCATATTGTTGCCATACTACCATACTGGAGCGGAGAAGGTGGCCCCCCAGCGTAGTTGAAACGGGGCCGTTTTTCCTCCTGTAAAAACATGGAAACGCAGTTAAACTCACGGGGAAAATGAACGCAATAACCGGTCTTCTCATTGCTTTGGGTATCGTTACGGCAGTCTTCGTTGTCGGTTGGTGGATGTCGATTGCAAAGACTCGCCGCCAGGCATCGACGGTCACTCCGGATCTTAAGGCCGGGCCGCCGACTGCGACGCAAGTCGGTATCGGCGCTCTCACCAATTTCTTCGACACCCTGGGCATCGGTTCGTTCGCCACGACAACAGCGCTGTTTCGTCTGAACAAGAGCGTCAACGATCGAGTCATTCCGGGCACACTGAACGTCGGACACACGCTGCCGACCACAGCTCAGGCTGTGATCTTTACGACGCTGGTCGAAGTGGATGTGCTCACTCTCTTTTCGATGATTGCCGCGTCAATCCTGGGCGCCTGGCTCGGAGCCGGAGTGGTTTCCAGTTGGCCTCGGCGGAACGTTCAGATCGGCATGGGCGCGTCGCTGCTGGTTGCCGCGACACTGATGTTCATGACGCAGATGCAGCTTTTTCCTGCCGGGGGAGAGGCGCTCGGAGTTCGGGGTGGAGTGCTGGTCCTGGCGATTGCAGCCAACTTTGTTCTGGGTGCGTTGATGACGCTCGGCATCGGGCTCTACGCGCCTTGCATGATTCTGGTCAGCTTGCTGGGTATGAACCCTAAAGCCGCGTTTCCCATCATGATGGGGTCCTGCGCCTTCCTCATGCCGGTGGGGAGTCTGCGATTCATACGTGAACGCAGTTATAACCTGCGCGCCGCGCTGGGCCTTTTCATCGGAGGTGTGCCGGCCGTTCTGCTGGCAGCTTACCTCGTAAAGGAACTGCCTCTGTGGTCTGTCCGATGGCTGGTGATCGTTGTCGTTGTTTATACGGCGGCCACCATGCTCCGGTCGGCTCGCATTGAAAAGGCGACTGCCTCAGCAGCGGTTTCAAAAGCCGAGGCGTGATCGGCTTCCTTACTTCTTCTTCGGCGGAACCTTCCGCTTCCCGTTGATGTCGGTTTCAAGCGACCCGCCGGGTGAGATCCCGTGCGCAGAAACTTCATGAGCGAGGTAGCCCTTCATGACGCTGTGATGGCGGCCATACCCAAAGTAGATGAATAGCCCGAGCACAAGCCATGCAAACAGGCGGACCCAGTTCGCCGCCGGCAACGAAAACATCAAAACCAGACACATGATGATGCCGAGGATTGGAACGATCGGCACCAGCGGGCATCGGAACGGGCGTTCGGCGTTCGGATTCGACCGGCGCATGATGAGCACGGCCATGCAGACGATTGCGAACGCGAAGAGCGTCCCGATGTTGGTCATCTGAAGTAAGGCGTCGATCGGCAGCAGACCGGCGCCAATCGAGACGAAGCTGCCGATGAGAATCGTGCTCTTCCATGGAGTCCGAAACCGTTCGTGGATCGACGAAAAGAAACTCGAAGGAACGAGGCCGTCTCGCGCCATCGCCAGAAAGACTCTTGGCGCCGAGAGCATCATGACCAGCAGCACCGACGTTATTCCCGCCACACCCGCGGTGGCGATGATCACTTCGGCCCAACCTAAACCGACCGACAGGAAAGCCGCTGAGACACCCGCGCCCGTATCGATCTGGTTGTATTTGACCATCCCGGTCAGCACTGCAACGACGAGTACATAAAGGACAGTGCAGATAAGCAGGGAGGCGATGATTCCGATCGGTACATCCCGGTTCGGCCTCTTGGCTTCTTCCGCGTGCGTCGATACTGAATCGAATCCGATGTACGCAAAAAAGATGATGGCGGCGCCGGCGAGCATGCCTACCGGCGTGCCGCCAACCGTTTGACCCCAGATCGTGTGACCGAAGATATTCAATCCTCCCCATCCAAATGGCGCGAAAGGCCGGTAGTTTTCGGGGTTGATATAGAAGGCGCCGACCATGATGACAAAGAGCACGGCCGCTATTTTTATCGCCACCATTCCTGCGTTAAAACTCGCGCTCTCCTGAATACCTTTCACGAGCACTGCGGTGACAATGAGAACGATGATGACTGCGGGCAGATCTATAAAACTGTTGGTACGGACGAAATGTCCGGCGGCCGCATCGTATGCAATTGGTGCTCGCCGTATCGCTTCCGGCAACTCGATGCCCATTTTCGGAAGCAGGCTTTGCAGAAAGCTCGACCAGCCATTCGCTACCGTTGCCGAACCCACAGCATATTCGAGGACCAGGTCCCATCCGATGATCCATGCGAACAGTTCGCCCAGCGTCGCGTACGCATACGTGTATGCCGAGCCGGCGACAGGCGCCATCGATGCAAACTCCGCGTAGCAAAGCGCAGCGAAGACGCAGGTAATACCAGCCACGACATAGGACATCATCAGAGCCGGCCCTGCGACATTGTGCGCCGCGGATCCAGTAGCGACGAAAATGCCGGCGCCGATGATCGCGCCGACGCCCAGACTCGTCAGTTGGACCGGTCCAAGCACACGGCGAAGCCGGTGTTCGCCCTTCATTTCCGCCAGGAGTAGTTCGAGAGGTTTACGTGCAAACAGTTGATTCGGCATGACCGGGAACATTACTGCACAGAGAGGGAAGAAAACAATTGCGTACTTACAATGCGGTCAAAAAGAAACCCACCGGCAGTGTGCATAGACTGCCGGTGGGTGAGGCTAATTACGCTGGGGCAGAAAACCTAACCACGGAACCGGTTGCTGTCGATTCCGTATTTGCGAACTTTGTAATTGATAATGCGCTCGGTCGTTCCCAGAAGCCGGGCAGCCTTTGCTCGATTTCCACGCGTCGTTTTCAGCGCATCCAGGACGATATCTTTTTCATACGCGGCAACCGCATCTCCCAGTGACAGCGTCTGCACCGTGCCGGAAGCCTGCGCGGTTTGCAGCGTCGGCGGGAGGTGATGCCCGTGAATCACATTGCTGTCGCACACCAGCACCGCCCGCTCGATGACGTTTTCCAGTTCGCGGACGTTGCCGGGCCAGTGATACGCCGTCAGCATGTCGATCGCCGGCGTTGAAATGCGGCGGATGTCTTTCTTGTGTTCGCGCGCGTACTTCTGCAGGAAGTGATCCGCAAGCAGCAGGAGGTCGGATTTACGATCGCGCAGCGGCGGTACGAAGATCGCGAACACGTTCAGCCGGTAATAAAGATCCTCGCGAAACTTTCCATCGGCCATCGCCTTTTCCAGATCCTTGTTGGTTCCGGTAATCAGGCGGACGTTCGTTCGAATGGTGCTCGTGCCGCCCAATCGCTCGAACTCTTTCTCCTGCAGAACGCGCAGCAGTTTCACCTGCGTCGTGAGATTGATGTCCCCGATTTCGTCCAGGAACAGTGTGCCGCCCTCGGCGAGTTCGAAACGTCCTTTCTTGAGATTCTGCGCGCCCGTGAAAGCGCCCTTCTCGTATCCGAACAGTTCCGACTCGATCAACGTCTCCGGCAACGCAGCGCAACTGACCTTGATGAACGGTTTTTGCGCGCGAGGCGAGTTGTAGTGAATCGCGTGCGCGATCAGTTCCTTTCCCGTTCCGGATTCGCCGCGGATGAGCACCGTCGTGTTGGAATGCGCGACCTGGGCGATCTGCTCATAAACCTGGCGCATGGGGCCTGCGGTGCCGATGATGTTCGAGAAGTCGTATCTCTCTTTGAGTTCTTCAAGCAGATGCGAGTTCTCGTCCATCAGGCGGCGTCTTTCATCGTCGACCAGATGCTCCGCCTTGATGGACTGCGCCATCATCGCGGCGATGAGGCTCAGGCTTTTCATTTCCGAGTCGTAGTCGCGCTCAGGCTTCCATTTCAAATCGACGCCGAGCGCTCCGACGGTTTTGTTCTTCACCACGATCGGAACGCACATGTATGTGATTTCCTGTTTGTTCAGATCGCGCTTGCCCGCGCGATTCAGGAACATCGGTTCGCTGCTGACTTTGGGAACGACGATGGGTTTGCCCGTTTCCACGACACGCCCGGTGATTCCTTCTCCAAGGCGGTAACGGGCAAACCGCCCGCCGTCCGTTAATCCGCTCGAAACTTCCACGCGGATTTCCTGCGTTTTCGCATCCAGCAGTGTGACGGCGCCGCGAATGACTCCGTGCCTCCGTCTCAGAACTTCCAGCACCTGCTCGAAAGCGACGGCCGGCGAGAGTTCACCGCCGAAGACAACACCCGCTTCTACCAGGACCGTTAGTTGCCTCGCCGCATCCATTCGGTCTCCTTCAAACTTCTTTTCCGACAGATTTGTTGCCACCTTATTATTAAGACCTGCAAAAAAAGCCCGTAAAATAAAAAAGCCCAGAACACTGCGCGTCGCAATGTCCTGGACCTCGATGTCCAATAGCTACTGTGCCGAGCGGTTCGGCACATCTTTGTGTCCGAACTGCTATCTGATCTTACGAGTTCGTATTGTCATTGTGAGGGTGGGCCTTGTCAATAGCGTGATTTGTCGGGTATAAACCTGTCCTGGTTTTTTCTAATGATTCTCCACGTTAACCATATTCCCCCGAAGCAAACGGCCCTTGCCGCAAGTGTCGCATCCGCTCTCGTAACGGCTGCGGGCGAAGGCCAGGTACCGCCCAGAATCCTTGAAAATCTTAACGTTCACCTCGACTGGCTGCAGTACAAGACGAATTTTCGTGAAGCTCTGACGCTGCGACGCGCCATCAAGGGGGAAGAGATTCTGCCGTGGATCGAAGTCGGCGTGGACCTTCGCCAGGTCCGCCCCGACCAGCTCAAGGACGAATTCGTCAATGCGCTGAACGACGCCGTCGATCCTGCAGCCGGCGCCCGCAAACGCGTCTATCTTGAACCGTTTGCTCCGGTTCGTTCCGGCATTATCTGGCGATTCAACAACCTGTTCTGGCAACACCTTCCTCTTTGGGAAACCGCTGCGGGCCACGGCTTCGAGAAGTCGCTGCCCGGCGGAACTTCCGATGCGAATCATCCCGAAGCGGTGGCCGATGCCGTGGCCGATTTCTGGACGTTGTTGAAAGATCTGGAAGGACATAACCAGCTTCCGCAGGAGATTTTTGCTCTCGAGATCGGTGTTGGAACAGGCCAGCGAGCCGCGGCGTGGCTGGATCGTTTTCGCGCGCTGGATAAGGAGCGTGGTACGCAGTACTACCCGCGCATCCGGTTCCTGCTGGCGGATTATTCAATGCCGACGCTGAATCGCGCGTTGGAAGCCGTTAAGGAGCACCGGGAACTGGCGAGCTTTCTTGCAGTCGATGCGCTCGATCCGTTCAAATCGCTTTCATTCCTTCGCTACAAAGTTCTCTCGATCCACCTCACAAATGTGTATGACAACCTGCCGACCGACGAAATCGTCGTGCGCGAAGGCAAACTGTACTTCGTCGAGGCGCGCGCTTACGTGCCCGCCGCAACCGCAGCGCGCATTTCGGAAGCATTTGGCATTCCGCCGGCCGAGTTCGTCCGCACGGTGACCAGACTGCTCGAAGTCGGTCCGACTCACCTGCATCATGCGAACGTCGAGCAGGGCGTCACGTTCTGGAGATCGGTGTGGGATGCGATACGGCTGGAAGAACGCCTGATTTCCATACAGAGCATTCTGGATGCCCCGCTGCCTGCGGGCGTGAAGCCGACTCTTCTGGAGAACTTCGTGGGAGACGGCGTGATGAATCAGCGCTTCCATCTCAGCTCGGGCGCGCTCGAAAGTTTTCTGAATACGATGCCTCTGCTGCATCCCCGGGGCTACCTGCAGGTACAGGACATCTTTGTCACGAAGCTCGAAGACTACGGCAAACTGTTTCGCGGGCCCGGTAAAATGGACGGATCGATTGTAAACTGGGTCAACGGCGCGCTGCTCGCCGAGGTCGGCGCGCGGGCTGGATATGACGTGCATTTCGCGCCATTCCATTACAGAGAAGGATCGCGAACGTCCATGCTTTACACCACACATCGGGAGTAGAACCAAATGAGTCTGCCGATATTGCCCACCACCGTTGTCGGAAGCTATTCCATGCCCGGCTGGCTGGAGCGTCTGAAAACAGAGTTTTTTGCGCGCCGGATCAGCCGGCAGGAACTCGATGAGATCCATGATTCCGCCGTGAAGGCTGCGATTAAAGACCAGGAAGTCTGCGGTCTCGACATCATCACCGATGGAGAATTGCGCCGCGACAACATGATCGATTATTTCGCCGAGCGCTTGCCCGGCCTGCAGACCGATCACACAAACAAAAAGTTCTACTACGATTTCTATGACTGGGTCGTGCGCGGCAAGATTCCGATGGCGTCTCTTCGACTTGCCGACGACTTCCGATTCCTGTCGCAGTTTACGGATCACGGTACGAAGTTCTGCGTCACCGGTCCGCACTCGCTCGTCAAACGAATCAAAGACGAGCACTACAAAAACGAGCAGGCCTTCGCCACGGACCTCGCGCGCGTCATGAACATGGAGCTCAAAGAGCTCGCTCGCGCCGGCGCTCGCTTCATTCAAATCGACGAGCCGTACTACTCGGGATTTCCGGAAGACTTTCAGTGGGGCGTGAAAGTCCTGAACACGCTCGTTGAAGGCGTCGATGCAAAGATCGCGCTGCACGTCTGCTACGGCAACCGGTATGGCAAGCCGTCATGGGCCGGCAATTACAAGTACCTCTTTCCGGCCATCCTCGAAGCGAACGTCCAACAGGTCACGCTCGAATTCGCGCGGCGCGGCGGCGAGGATCTTGAACTCTTCAAGGAGTTCCCGAATAAACTCGAACTCGGCGTCGGCGTCATCGATGTGAAGACGCATGAAGTCGAAACACCGGAGATCGTTGCGGAGCGCATCCGCAAAGCATTGAAGTTCGTACCCGCCGAGCGCGTTTTCGTCCTTCCGGATTGCGGATGCCTGCATCTGCCTCAGGAAGTCGCGTTCGCCAAGCTCCGAACGATGGTGCAGGGAACGAAGATCGTTCGAAAAGAACTCGGAGCATAACGTGCCACGCAATCCGTTGCGGGAAACGCTTCAGGCAGGCCAGTTTTGTCATGTCGTCGAGATCGTGGCCAGCCGCATTTCCCGCGAAGCCGGATTGCTGAAGATTGCATCCGACCTCGCCATGATGCCGGGCGTCGTCGCCGGCGGCATCACGAGTTATGCGGGCGGTTCCGCCGGTCAGGATCCAGTCCGCGTCGGCACAGCAGCAAAAGCCCGCGGTCTCACCCCGAATATTCACGTCACCTGCGTCAGTAAGAATCGTCTTCAACTGCGCGAAATGGTCCGCACGATCGCAGGTCTCGGTATGGAGAACATATTCGCCATCACCGGCGACTATCCCAAGGGCCAGACTCCCATCTTCGATATGGACTCCGTCGAGCTCGTGGCGATGATCAACGAGTTGCGCGAAAAAGAGGGCTTGCCGCTGTGGGTCTCGGTCGCGGTTTCGCCGTTCAAATACACCGAGCCCGATTGCATGTACCAGTATCTGAAGCTCGAGAAGAAATTCGCCGCCGGCGCGGACTGGGCCATCACGCAGCTCGGCTATGACGCCAGAAAGTTTGCGGAGATGAAGCGCTATCTGGATGAGCGTGGAATTAACAAGCCTGTTCTCGGCAACGTTTATGTTCTCGGTCTGAAGCCCGCGGAAAGAATGACGACCGGATCGCCGCCGGGATGCTGGGTATCACCGGATCTCGTCGAACGGATCCGCGAGGAAACGACGGCCAGGGATAAAGGCGAGGCGGCGAGGCTCGAACGGGCAGCGCGAATGGTCGCGATCCTGCGAGGAATGGGCTATGCCGGCGCTTATCTCGGGGGGACGCACAAAACCGACCATCTCCATTGGATCATCGAGCGCGGAAGAGAACTCGCGCCGCAATGGCAGGACCTCGTGGAAGACGAGTGCTATCCACCGAAGTCCGCGTTCTACCTGTACCAGAAGAGCACCGCTCCGGCATTGCCGCCGCTGCCGTTCAAGGAGCGCGCGTTAAATAAATTCTGGCACCTGATGTCGCCGAAGCAGTTTCCGGAAGGCTCGCTGATGTACAAAGTGGGCCGCGCAATCTACGGCTTTATCGACAGCAATCCCACGCTTTCGAAATATGCCGTGCGCGCGGAAAGCGCGATCAAGGTGCCGGCGTTCGGATGCCAGGAATGCGGCAATTGCGTCATTCCGGATATGCAGTATGTCTGCCCGCAGACTTGTCCCAAGCAACTCCGCAACGGGCCGTGCGGCGGCACGCACATGAGCCAGTGCGAAGTCATTCCGGAACGTCCCTGCATCTGGGTGACTGTTTACGAACGCGCCAAAGCAGCGAACGAGCTTCATTTATTGAAGATCTACGTGCCCCCGCCGGACCGCGCGCTGCGAGGCACGAGCGCGTGGGTCAATTACTTCCTGCAGAAGGACAGCCGTCCCGGACACGAGAGAGAAGGCCAGCCCGGTCCACTGGCTGCACCGATGCCCCCGCCACCTCCTCCTGCTCCAGCGAAAAAAGAAGAAGCGAAGGAAAAAGTCGCGGCCGGCTGAGAATGAACTTCCAGCTGATCGAAACCATGCGCGTTTCAGAGAGCGGGGAAGTGTTTCTGCTCGACAGGCATCTGGATCGGCTCAGCCGATCGTCGGACGTTTTCTCGTTCCGTTGCGACGTTCCGGAAATCCGCCGATCGATCGCCGCAGCCGCGCTGCCGAATAGCTCACTCCGGCTCACTCTTTCCAAAGGTGGCGAGTTGACGCTCGAATGCAAGCCCTTGCCCCAAGGTCATGCTGAACGTTTGATACTGTCGAGCGTTCGCGTGAACTCCGGCGACGAATTCCTGTACCACAAGACGACCAACCGTGCTGTTTACGATGCCGCGAGCCGCGAGTGCGACGAACGGACCGACGCGATCCTGGTCAACGAGCGTGGCGAGATCACCGAAACGACAATTACGAACATAGCCGTGTCTCGTGTAGACCGATGGATAACGCCGCATGTATCCTGCGGGCTGCTGTCCGGTGTCATGCGTGAGGAATTGCTATCGCGTGGCGAAATTACCGAAGGAGTCGTTTTCGCATCTGAACTTCAGCGCGGTGAGCCTGTTCGTTGCTTCAACGCGGTGCGTGGTGTGTTCGATGTGGTGTTCTCCTAGAACCGTATTACTCATCCGCCTCTCGATCGTTTTCTCGGCAGTTACTCTGCTTTCCGGTCACGTCGATTTGATTCGCTGCCGACACTGTTCAATTGCCGTGCGCATTCCCGCCGCCTTTTGAAGTGTCTCTTCGTATTCCTTGTCCGGGTCTGAATCCGCCACGATGCCGCTGCCGACGTGATAAAGGAGCCGACCGCCCGCGACCGTCATCGTTCGGATGGCAATGCTGAGCTCGATGTCTTCCGGGCTGACTAAACCGATTGCTCCCGTGTAGACGTGACGCCGTACTGGTTCCAGTTCGTCGATGATTTCGATGGCTCGGATTTTGGGGCAGCCTGAAATCGATCCACCCGGAAAGGTGGCTCTGAGGATGTCCCACGGATTCGCCTCGGGCCGCAACCGGCCGCGGACGGTGGAGACGGTGTGAAAAACGGACGGCAGTTCGTCGATGTATCGATGCTCGGCGACCTCCACGCTGCCGTATTCGCAAACGCGGCCAAGGTCGTTTCGCTCGAGATCCACGATCATGGTGAGTTCCGCTGCTTCTTTCGCGCTGTCGATCAATTCCTGCCGCAGCGCCCGGTCGCCTTCTTCGGTACGGCCTCTTGGCCGCGTCCCTTTGATCGGGCGGGTTTCGATCGAGAGTCCGCGTTGCCGAAGAAACAATTCGGGCGAAGAGCTGAGCACGACGTGATCTCCACAATTGAGGTACGCGCTGTAGTAGGAGGGGCTGACCTGACGCAGGGCGGAAAACAGGGCGAACGGCGAGCCCTCGAACGAGTGTGAGAAACGCTGCGACAGGTTGACCTGATAAATGTCCCCTGCGGCAATGTACTCCAGCGCCTTCCTGACGGACGCGACGTATTGCTCGCGCGTCATGCCGGCCTCCGCCTCGCCGATGCTGCAGCTTCCGATTCGTGCCGGCGTGAGTTCGGGTACTTCGCCCTTCCACTGCTGAGCCTGGTGATCGAAGATGTGGATCTTGTCGTATGCCATCACGCAGCAGTCCGGCAGGGCGAGGTCATCGACCGCCTTCAGGTCTTTGTATTGTTCGAGAAAGCGAAAAAGGTCGTAGCTGAAGTACCCGATGACGACCCGCGGCCCCGCCCTGAACACCTCATGAATCGCCTGGAATGGAAGCTCACCCTTGATCCGCAGCACGGCCCGCGGTTTCCATGCCAGAACGGAATAACGTCCCTGTTCACCGCCGGTTCTGGAGGAATCCAGAAAAACGAAATACTCCTCGTCATGATAGGCGGCGGCCAGTTCGTACGGCGTGCAGCTCACACGACGATTGTACAAATTCCGGGACGGTTGCGTCGTTTCCCTAATTCCCAAAGCTCAGAACGAATTAGGGAAACGACGCAACCGTCCCGGAATTTGTCCGTATGGCTCCTTGGTTCCATTGACGCCGAAATCCGGTCCGGAATATTCTCGCCGGACTGATGATCCACGCTTTCGTTCTGCTGATGGCCGCGCTCCCGGCTCCTGAATCCGTTCTCAATCTCATCCACATTCCGTGGCAGCAGCTTGGTTATGAAATCGTCTTCAAGCCGCCGCGCCCCGGATACCGGGCAATGACGTTCGCCGGCAAACATAGAATCGAGGTTTACGCCCGGCCGCAGGATGACCTGGAACTGGTGGCCTACGACATCGCGCATGAGCTCGGGCACGTCGTCGATCTGACCTACAACACGCCTGAAACCCGGAAGGCATGGATGAAAATGCGCGGAATCAATCCGGCGACGAAATGGTTCGGTTGTTCCAGATGCTCAGATTACAACACGCCGGCGGGCGACTTTGCTGAAACGTTTGCGTTGTATCTGCGCGGTCCGAAATACTTTCGAAGCCGCATTGCGCGGCGGCCCACGCCCGAGGCGCTTGCAGCTCTCAGCCGTTTTTTCCCCGACAAACTTCTGCGAAACGCTCCGGTCACCACTACGGCTACGGCGAAATAAGGACAGGCTCACTTCACTTGAAGTGCTGAACGTCCTTTTCGTTATCGCTGCAGAAATACTCCAGTAGATCGTCTTCCGCCATTAGTGTGGTTTTCTGCGTATAGGTGATCGGCTTCGTGTACGCCTTGGGATCGTTGATGATGGTTTCGATGTCGAGGTGTCCGAAATCGCGGCGCCGGATGCGTTCGGTCAGGCGCAGGGCGTCGCTGTGGGGATGGCCCATTGCATCGAGCCAGCCCTTGTCGTTGAACCCGACCGTCTCCACGACGAGCGTATCGCCGACCCATTTGCCCGTCGAATAACCCATGTATCTTGGTTCTGCATCTTTCGCCGGCTGATGACCGTCGAGGAAGATCTGCCGAAACACCGTGTTCTCCTCGTAGAGAATCAGAATCAATTGCGGTGTCTGGACTATCTTGTGCGGGACAGGAACCGAATTCAGGACCGTTATGCCGCTCGGCTTGCAATGGGTTCCCGGGGAGGCCCGGCCGTCGCTCTTGAGCCGTTCAAAAAACAGCTCCTTCGCCCACGGCTGAAAGGGCACCTCTTCCATTTTCATATCCGCGGCAACGTTTACGAAGTATTGCGAGAACACCATCTGTTCGACGCCGTCCGGCTTTCCGTTTGGATCGATGTCGTGGAACCATACGCCTGAAAGGTCAGGTTTCCCATCCGGTGCCTTCGGAACCGGCGCCGAGAGATTGGGTTTGCCGTCGCGGGTCCGGGGGATGTTGCGCGAGGTGTCCTTCGTCCACTGAGCGGACAACGGTGAGGTCAGAATAAACAGTACAGCGACCGAAGCCAGAACCGATTTCATAGATCAACCTCCGAAGAGCGACTGCGTGACGATGTCAACGTGTGGCCGGTGCGGCGCTCGATGCCCCGAACAACCTCTGACCCGTAGCGGTCAGAATGACGACCTGAGCGTTGCCGGTTGGTGTTCCATCCTTCGCGCGAAACCCTTCGATGCTGACGCCGTCGCCGATCTTCAGCGAGTTTCTGCTCCAGCCCGCGCGAATGAGAAGATTCGGACTTCCCAGTTCCATGCCCCAGTTTGTCGGGCTGCCGTTCGCTTCCTTCACGTCCATATAAAACCAGGCGTGCGGATTCTGCCATTCGATCCTGGTCACCGTCCCCGTCAGCTTGATGGGCTTCTTCGAATCGAACGTAGCTGAAAACGCGTGATGCGCGAGCAACGGCAGTCCGGCCGACAGGAACAAGCCGATTGCCAGTAGCAGAATCAAAACCCTGTCTCTCATTCAAATCCTCCTCGGCACACAATCCTACTTCTCGGACTTCCGAACGACATCTTTTTCGTTCTCGAGGCAGATAAATTCCAACAACTCACCGTTCGGAAGCAGATTGACTTCGACATCGACCGTCCACGGCTTCGTGTAGGCTTCGGGATCGTCGATCGTGATTTGAATGTTCATGTGGCCGAAATCTCTCCTGCGGAAACGCGTGGTCACATGCAGCGCCTCGGTGGACGGCTTTCCCAACTGGTCGAGCCATACTTTGCCGTTGAAGCCTCTCGAATCCACGACCAGGGTGTCGCCCTCCCACTTGCCGGTCGAATAACCATGCCACGTCGGTGTGACGTCCGGGCTGGGCGCGAACTCGCGTCCATCCATGAAGGCCTGCCACCACAGATTGAAAGCCTCGTGGACGAAGAAAACGCGATCCGGAGCCTGAACGATGCGCCACGGCGCCGGAGCCACCAGAACTTTCGGAACGCCCTGGGGCAAACAGTTCGCATCCGGCTCTTCTCTCCAGCGCAAGCCTGCTGCGCGTTCGTCATAGATCACTTTGGCCAGAGGTCTGAACGGAACATCGCCTTTCAGGTCTCGCGAGAGGTCGCGCAGATAGCCGGTCGGCGGATTCCAGACACCCGAAAGATCCGGTTTTCCATCCGGCAAACGAGGAGCTGGAGCGGAAAGGTTGGGCCTTCCATCCGGCGTTCGCGGTACGCCGGCCGCTGGGACCTTGGTCCATTGTGCCCGTAGCGGCGCAGTACAAAAGACGAACAACAGGATGCTGAGGAATAAACGTCGCATAGATCTCTCCCGGAACGAGTTGTGAATCTTGAGGCGACATTACACCCCTCGATTACCCCGGTCAACATCCACACAATCTTTGAGGTACAATCCCGCGAACTTTGAATCAGACGAGGAGCAGCAAGACGATGTCGGAATGGACGTTTGCAGATACCGAGAAGGGCGATGAACTGGCGCAGCTTCATTTCTTTTCCGTGAATAAACGACAGGGCAATCGCGTGATCGAGTTCCGGATTACCGTCAAGGAGTTCGCGGAGCCGAATCACCTCTCCATGCGTTTCTACGCCGAAGCCGACAAGCAGATCAACCAGAAGACCGCGCCCTATACTCCAAACGGGTGGGGCCAGACGATGCTGCAGGCGCTGAGCGGCTGCGTTCAGGGCATCCGTCGATTTCCATACGAAGGCGAGTGACATGACGAAGAAAAAGAAGCAAAGCCGATTATCTCGACGAACGTTTCTCGGCGCGGCTGCGGGCGCGGCCGCTGCGGTTGGAGCTGGACGAGTCACAGTCGTGTCCGGTCAGGCTCGAGGTGCAGCCCAGGCGACGCCGCCCGCTTCCGCGCCAGGTGCGGATCAGGAGATCCGGCTCATTAACGGCAGGATTCACACGCTGGATGCGCGCAACACGATCGTCTCGACCGTGACGATTCGAAACGGGCGCATCATAGCCGCAGGAAACGCCGCTGCAGCCCCAGCCCCCAACTCACGAACGATCGATTTGAGAGGCCAGACGGCCGTACCGGGATTGATCGAGGGGCATATTCACAGCGTCAGTCTGGCGAATCGACCCGGTTATCACACGATCCTGGAGAACACGACGTCGATTCGTGAAATCCAGGAAGCGCTCGCGGCGCGACGTAAAGAAGTGCCCGACGGACAGTGGATCACGTCCATGGGGGGCTGGCATCCGAACCAGTGGGCCGAGCATCGACACCCGACGCTGAAGGAACTCGATGAAGCGGTCCCGGATCGTCCCGTCCTCTTATATGAGCGCTTCACCGGGCCGTGCGTGACGAACAGCCTCGGCAAAAAGTTCTTCGAAGCGGCCGACGCCGGCGAAAAGCTTCATCCGAATATTGCGCCAATCCGCGCCAGCGAAACCGGCGCCATTGCCGCGGCCGGATTTGCCGGCGGCGGTCCGTCCGCCTCCGCGCTGTTTTTGCTGCGACGGATGCAGACGTTCGAAGACAAGAAGCGCAGCACGATGGATTGCATGAAGTATTCGGCGAGCGTCGGCCTGACGGCGCATCTGGATCAGGTTTTGTTTCCGACGCCGGGTCCGCTGCATCCATCGCAGATTCTTTCCAACCTCGATCAGTATCGGATGTACGACCCGTGGCTGGCTCTTCATAAGGAAGGCAAAACCATCATTCGCCTTCAGATGAACTTTCTGCAAAACCAGAACGATCCGGCATTGCCGGAGCTGAAGGAGCGCCTGCGAAACGCGTTTCAGTTTTTCGGCGACGACATGATGATGACCGGCTCGATCGGGGAATGGGCCGCGCCTCTGGCCAGCGGCGCAGTGTGGACTGAAGCGCAGCGGCTCGTCGCGCAGGCCGGCTGGCGGAACGAAAACAGCGTCAACAGTCTGAATGATCTGACGAGAGTGGTCGAAACGTACGAGGCCCTGAACAAGGAATTCAACATCACGAACCTCCGATGGATGGTCCATCACGTACCCGTTGTGAACGCCGACCTCCTCACGCGGCTTCAACGGCTTGGCTGCGGCGTACAGATGGCCGCATTCCGATGGGTGACCTCGTCGGATCCTAAAGTCGTGACAGGCGCGCAGTTCCGAACCACCGTGGATCACGGGATTCAGGCCGGCATCCACGGCGATGGCGTCCACATCGCTCCGCTCAATCCGTGGCCTCACATCTACTTCGCAACGACCGGCGTGAATTCTTTCGGAGCGAAAGTAAACGCCGACCAGCAGATCACGCGCCAGGAAGCGCTCCGCCTGTTCACGAAGGGCAACAGCTGGTTCCTGCGCATGGAAAACAAAATCGGATCGATCGAGCCGGGCAAGCTTGCCGACATCGCCGTTCTCAACAAGGATTACTTCGCGGTGCCCGATGCGGAGATCAAGACGATCCGTTCGGTGCTGACGATCGTCGACGGAAGAGTTGTTCACGATGCGCTGTAAGATGGTTGCATGAGGATCATTGTCGGAATTACGGGCGCCAGCGGAAGCGTTTTCGGCGTTCGCGCGCTGCAGTTTCTGAAGGACGCGGGTGTCGAGACACACCTCATCCTGAGCAAGTGGGGGGTCCGGACGCTCCTTCACGAGACGCCATATACGGTCGAGTACGTAAAGTCTCTCGCCGCTTTCGTCCATTCCGAATCCGATCAGGGCGCGCCGGTTTCAAGCGGGTCGTTTGTAACCGATGGAATGATCGTCGCGCCGTGCAGCGCGAGAACTCTTGCAGCGATTGCTCATGGTCATGGCGACAATCTGATTCATCGCGCGGCGGACGTGATTCTGAAGGAGAGACGCAAGCTTGTCCTGATGGTGCGCGAGACGCCGCTCAGCGATATTCATCTGGAGAACATGCTGAAGCTGTCGCGCATGGGTGTCGTTATTACTCCGCCGGTTCCCGCCTTCTATACAAATCCTGAGACCCTGGACGACGTCGTGAATCACATCGTCCAGCGTGGACTCGATGCTCTTGGAATCCATCTCGACGTGACGGAGCGCTGGGTCGGAAAAATGGGAAATTAGTTTTCCGTCGGCGTCTTCCGCATCGAATCCACGACCAGCACCTCGAGTTGTTCTCTGCTCGATCGCAGCGTCAGACCATACTTACCCATGGAACTGTTAAGTGAATCGTGGGACGCGGTATCGAGAAGCCGGAGCGCTTGCGGTGGAAGGACGATACCCGCCGAGACAGCCGATCGGATCAGCATGGTCAATCGATCTTCGGGCGTGAGACTCATTGTCATGTCGTATGAGGCCTTCAGGTCTGTCTTATCGACGACAGGACGATCGAGGAAACGCGACAGCATGTCTGCAAAGATACTCATCGGCATCTTTTTGCTCTCGAGCGTTGTCTGGCCCAGGATCAACATCGACCCGTTTCCGAAGTCGATCATTGCTCCGTCCGCGTTGCCTCCAGCCTTGATATTCGAGATGCGGACGTTTTTCGTCTCCTCTTCGGTGAGTGTCTGGGGAGCCTTGAACCCGGCCTTCGTAATCTCGAGCACATAAACCGGGAATTCCTTCATCTCCCGGTGCGTTTTCAACTGGAACCGGTCGGCGAGCAGGGACTGCAGCATTGCGGTGACGTCGTCTTCTTTGCCGCCATCCGGAATCTTGCCCGCGATGTCGAATCGCTGGGTTCCAAGCCAGTCCGGACCGATGATCTGGTTCAGTCTGATCTCGTAGGCCATCCCGATATAGTCCTTCAGGGAGACCGATTGAATTCGAACCTGGGAACCATTGATCGATAAACCCGCACTGGCCTGCATTACGGGGTCGTCGGATGTCGGTTTGATCGAGGCGACCTCAAATTCCTTTCGAGCCTGCCCGAACGCAACGGCCGCGGTAATCAGACAAAGAACGATGCTACGAATCATTCGCATACTCTACCATCCTCTCGCGTCTCAGGTATTACCGCCGAACGCGGCGTAATGTTCCTGGCTATTGACTGGCCCGGCCCTTACACCGATAATCGGCCAGCACCGTCACTCTGAGTGCTCCCACCGCAGCGTCGCGGCAAAAACCCCCGTCAGGTTTCAATTCATTCACCTATCGAAAACCAGGAGTTTGCCATCATGAAAGACCCTCGTCTTTTCGGGATCGTCTGCATCTGTATCGTCCTGCTTGGTTCTTCATTCATCGCGCACGCCCAAACGACAACTTCGCTGCGCGGAGTGATTACCGACGCCACCGGCGCGGTAGTTCCGGGAGCCATCGTCTCGCTGACGAATACCCTGACAGGCTTCAAGCGCCAGTCTTTAACCGGCGAAGGCGGGGTGTATCAATTCCTTCAGACTCCGCCGGGCGTTTTTCAGGTGATGGCGGAAAAGGTCGGTTTCGCGACTGTCACACGGGAGGGCGTGCAGTTGCTCGTCAATACTCCCGGGACGCTCGATCTCCGGCTGGAAGTCGGCAATACGGTCGAAGTCGTCAACGTGGAGGCGGACGCGACTGCCATCAATACTGTCGACGCCTCGATCGGCACTCCATTCTCCGAACAGCAAATCCGGCAGCTGCCGCTTGGGACGCGCAACGTCGTCGAGTTGTTGAGCTTGCAGGTTGGCGTCACTCCGACCGGTGAGGTTCTCGGCGCACGGCGCGATCAGAACAACATTACCCTCGACGGCGCCGATGTGAACAACAACCAGAACTCAGGGTTGGTCGCCCAGGCCACCGGAACGAGTACCGGCGGATATCAGGGGTCGAATGCGAACGGCGCGCAGGTCAATGCCGGGTTCAACGCGGTATTGCCGATACCCCTCGATTCAGTTCAGGAGTTTCGCGTAACGGTGGGTGGCGGCGGCGCGAACGAAGGCCGGTCGTCCGGGGGCCAGGTCGCGCTGGTTACGAAGGGAGGAACGAACCAGTTCCATGGTTCGTTGTATGAATACAATCGCAACACCGCTACGGCCGCGAATACCTGGTTCAACAACAAGGCCGGCGTGCCGGTTCAACCGCTCATCCGGAATCAATTCGGCGCATCCGCAGGCGGCAGGCTCGTTCGAGATCGTGCCTTCTATTTCTTCAACTACGAACAACGAACCGACGCCAGTGGTGTCTCGCAGGCGCGCGTCATTCCATCGGACTCGCTTCGCCAGGGATTCCTGAAGTTCCAGCTCGATGACGGTTCGGTTCAAACGCTCACGCCGACGGAAGTGAAGCTCGTGGACCCCCTGAACATCGGCGTAAATCCGAAGATGCTCGCTGCGATGAATCAATATCCCAACGAAAACGATCCGGCATTCGGGCAGGATGGGGGCCTGAACTTCAGCGGTTTCCGGTTCAATGCTCCAAGCCGGCGCAACGATCGCGCGATCGTCGGAAAGCTGGATTTCCATCTCGACAAGGCAGGAAAACACACGGTGACAGTCCGCGGAACACTCGCCCACAACACTGACGACGTCGTGCTCGCGCAGTTCCCCGGCCAGTCTCCCGCCTCGACGCTGCAGGACCGCAGCCGCGGATTCGCAATGCAATACACGGCAATCCCGACGCAGAACGCGGTCAACGTATTCAGCCTCGGCTACACACGCTTCGCTCAGAAGATGTCCGGAGTCGATGGCCCGATCCTTTTCATGAATCCTCTCGACTCGCTTCTGAATTTCAATGCTCGCGCATCGAGCCAGCGTTTGCCCACGTGGAATCCTGCGAACGACCTCACCTGGACCAAAGACAAACACACGATCACGGCCGGCATGAATTTCCGTTTCATGCGCAACAACACCTCATCGTTCGGTTCCTCGTTCGCCAAGTACGGATTCGGCGCAACCGAGTTGATCGGTCTCGGCGCGGACATTCAAAACGCCCTGACCGATTACATCCAGGTCCGAACGGGAAATCCGAACGCGCAACTCGCGGATGCGACATCCGCAGCCTACGGGATGGCAAACCTTCTGGGTCTGGTTAACGACAACTTTCACACCGATCAGTTCGACAAGAACGGCAAGCCGCTGCCCCAGGGCACGCCGCAGTTACGATCCTTCATCGAACGCAATTACGGAGCATATATTGCCGACAGTTTCCGGGCGACTCGCGAACTGACGCTGAACTTCGGAGTCCGTTATGAAAACTTCCGGCCGCTTTACGAAGCCGGCGGAACACAGGTGGCTCCGACCACCTCGTTGAACCAGTACTTTGCGACTCGAAATTATCTGCAAACCCAGGGCGTGCCGCAGCATGCCATGCCCAACGCCACCCTGAACTGGGATCTGAACGGATCTGTGAACGGCAGGGAAAACTGGTGGAAGCCGAGCAATCTGAACTTCGTTCCCCGTTTCGGACTCGCGTATGGACCGCAGGGCCGCGGCGGCATTATCGGAAAACTGTTCGGCAAATCCGGCGCGTTTCGCGCCGGCGCCGGAATGGTCTACGACCGGTTCGGCAGCGATCTGGTTGCGCAATACGATCAGTTCGGTTCGATCGGCCTCGCGACGGCAACTAACTTCCCAGACTCCTACAGCTTCACGACAAGCCCCAGGTTTACAGGAGGCGAGCCCGGCATCGAAACCAATCCACTCCAGCCCTTTCCGTACACCCCGCCGGCAATTGCAGCGATTGCCGGAGATTTTCTCGGGATCTCGTCAGACCTCAAGCCTCCGTACTCGTACGTTCTGAACGCGAGCTTCGAACGCGAGATCGCCCGCGGGCTTACTTTTGAAATCGGATACAGCGGGAGGCTTTCGCACCGCCTGCTGCTGCAGGGTGACGTATTCACGCCGCTGCAATACTTCAAGGATCCGAAATCCGGAATGACCTGGGAGCAAAGCAATGCGGCGATTCGATCGCTTTATGATTCCGGCGTCACCGTCGCGGATGTGAAGCGCAATCCCCGCGTAGTGCCGGCCAACGCGTTCGTTGAGAACATGTGGCCCGGCCTGAAAGACATGATTTTTCCCGGAAGCGCTTCCGCCAATTACTTTCAATGCGTCTATGGCGACTACAACGGAAGTTACCTGGACTGCCTCCATGCGCTGGATCGCAATACAACCAGTTCGTACCTTACAGGGGAATGTCTGACAGTCACCGGTTGCTACACGTTCTTCAACATTCAGGGCAGTTCCATGCCGACGTGGATGAATGCAGGCAAAGCCGCGTTTCACGGCATGACGTTGTCGCTGCGCCGCAACTTCCTCCGCGGAATCGGTTTCGATTTCAACTACACATGGTCGCATTCCATCGATAACGCATCCTCGGCGGAATCGGGAGCCGGCAAGCAGGGCGCGGCGATCCAGAACATTTTCAATGTGAATGAATTTCGAGGATCGTCGGACTTCGATGTACGGCACAACGTGAGCGCCAACTATCTTTTCGAACTGCCGATCGGAAGGAACAAACCGCTGCTCGGCAATGCGAACCGATGGGTGGACGGCATCCTCGGAGGCTGGCAGATCGCGGGCGTCATGCGTTATCGGACCGGTTTGCCGACCACGGTGGCCGGAAACCTCGCGTACAACGCGAACTATTGGCTGAGTTCGCTGGCGATCATGACGAGTCCGGTGAAGGGCGGAGTCACCTTCAACGAGAACGGGAATCCGAGCATCTTCGCAAATACCAATGCGGCGGATTCGTTCGCGGATGAGTTGCCGGGTCACAGCGGCATGAGAGCACCCTTGCGACTCGCGCCATACTTCAATGCGGACTTCACGCTGCAGAAAACGTTCAAACTGCCGAAGGAAGGCCATACGATCCGGTTCCGCGCCGAAGCGTTCAATGCGTTCAACACGGTGAACTTCACGAACCCGAGCCTCGCCTTGACCGCGCCCCTGACGTTCGGCGAGTTCCAGCAGACCACTCCGCCTCGCGAAATGCAGTTCGCGCTGCGGTACGAGTTCTGAAGAAAATTTCGGGACGTTGTTCTAGACAGATTTGCGACTTGCGTCTAAATTGTCGCGATGCAAAGTCAACTCTCGATGCTGAATCGAGCTGTGTTGATGTGCCTGTTCGTATGTTCTGTTACGTATGGGCAATCGGCGGAGAATCCGCTGGAAACCTACAAACAGCTCAAAACCTTCAAACTCAGCGGTTCGACAACTCATGTCGAGAATCTCGTCCTCGAGCGGGACCGGCTGAAGATGACGCTGAACGGCGATTTCTATTTCGCCGAACCCGTTGCCGGGAGTGTTCTGGGCGCGGTCTTTCTTGGACGCGGAGAATTCCGTTCTGAGCCATGGAACATCGCTGAGCGCGAAAGTATCCGTCGCTTTCTGAATCAGGACAACGTTGATGCGACGTTCACGAAGGCCGTGTTTCGTTTTACGGATGACACTTTCGAGAAGGTCGGCGCCGGCGCCAAACCCGGCACGGTGCCGTCCGAAGCGCAGGCCCTTGCGACGAATCTCGACCAGCATCTGATCCGTGAAACCGGACTGAATATCAGCAGCCGTCTGCTGCTCTCGATCATCGCGCGCGAGAAACCCGGAGTGTTCTTTGCGGAATTCGACGGCGGCAACCGTGGACGGTTCGGCGCCGTGCTCGACCATCAGGCTCGAGTGCCCGGCGCTGTCTTTGAAGTCAACGGCGGCGAGAAGGGTTTGATCTACAAGTATCAGGGTGTCCAATTCGGAAACGATGTCTGGACCGCCTTCTACGATGCCGCGGATTTTCAGCGGGGGATCGCCAGCTATTCCGATGCGTTCGATCTCGTCGCCATTCCAGCGTACAAGATGGAAGTCGATCTCCGTGATCCGGGCAGCTGGCTTCGAGTGGATGCCACTCTTCAGATGGTCACTCTCACGGACAACGTCCAGGTCGTTTCGATGCGGCTGAACGAAGGCCTGCCTGAATTGGATAACGAACGGCGAAACAAGAGCGTTCGTGTTCTGAAAGCGGAATTAAGCGACGGAACGGCGCTGCCGGTGATCCAGGACGAATGGGAAAGCGGCTTCACGTTTGTTCTCCCGTCGGCTCTTCCAAAAGACCGTAAGCTCGAACTCAAGCTCAAGCTCGAGGGGAAAGACTCGCTCTGGACGTGGGGTTACGATTTTCATTATCCGCGTACCACGACGTCCTGGTATCCGCGGCACGGCTATCTCGCGCGATCGACCTTCGACATCACATACCGGCACAAGAAAACTCAGCGCATCGCGTCGGTCGGTCAGCGGGCGAAAGAAGGCGCGGCCGACAGCAAGGGCGACGAATGGACGACGCAGTGGCTGTTGAATGAGCCGGTCAGCTTCATCACCTTCGTATGTGGACCGTTTGAGCGCCATTCGGAGAACGTCGAACTCGATGGTCAGAAGCTGCCCATCGAATACTACTCGCCGCGCGGCGACGTTAAGGCGGTGAAGGAAGACTTCATCATGGCCGAGATCGGCAATGCCGTGCAGTACTTCAGCAACCTCTTCGGGAAATACCCGTATGGCCGGATCGGCGGCGCTTACTTCCCGGCCAGCTTCGGCCAGGGATTTCCGACTCTGCTGTTGCTGCCGGTCGAAGGGTACGCATTGCGGCAGGAATTCGCGTTCATGGCGCACGAGAACGCCCATCAATGGTGGGGAAATATTGTCGGATGGCGATCCTATCGCGATCAATGGTTGAGTGAAGGCTTCGCCGAGTATTCCGGCGTGCTCTATACGGCCTTGCGCAGTAACCGCAAGGACTCCGATGAACTGGTGAAGGAAATGCGGCGGACTCTCGTTGAAGTACCCAAAACGAGCACCGGTGTCGGAAAAGGGAAACTTTATGAAGTCGGTCCGCTGATTCTCGGCTACAGGCTGGGCGGCAGCCGTTCGAGCAACGCCGCCTCGATGATCTATAACAAGGGCGGTCTTGTGTTGAGAATGCTCCACTATCTTCTGAGCGCTCCCGACACGCTCGATGACAAGGGCTTTTTCGACATGATGAAGGACTTCGTGAACCGGCATCGCAACGGCCTGGCGACGACCGAGACCTTTATGCAGGTTGCCGGCGAGCACTTCAGCCGATCGCCGATTGGTCAGAGGTATGGAATCAAAGACCTGAACTGGTTCTTCGCACAATGGGTCTACCAGACCAGAATCCCGAACTATCACCTCGACTATCGCGTCGAGCCGCGGGAAGGCGGCGGGTTCACCCTGAAAGGAACTCTTCTGCAGGAGAACGTACCCGACGACTGGTTCATGCCGATTCCGGTCGTGGCCGAATTCTCGGGGAATCGAATGGCGCGTCTCGCGATTGCGCCCCGAGGTCCCAAGACAAATATCGAACTGCGATTGCCTGAGAAGCCGCAGCGAGTCCGACTCGATCCCGATCTCTGGATCCTGACGGAGAAGACATCGGAGAAGCAGAATTAGAAGCCCAACTTGACGAAAGCCGGGAATTGATCTCTAATTCGACACGTACGAGTTAGTACATGGACGAGGGCGTCCGAGGAGCATTTCAGCTCACGGACGCTTTTTTTATGCTTTTTGACGGATACAACACCGGCGGCTTTCACGACGAAATGTTCAACGAGGATGGAACTCCTCGGCCGTGCGCCCGCCTGCTGTACGAGAGGATCAACGCTGCAGGTGACGACGAGCTTCGCCGATACCAGCAGGCGGCGGAACTGGCATTGTTCCGGATGGGCATCACTTTCAATGTGTACGGTGATGAGGCCGGCACCGAGAAGATCTTTCCTTTCGACATCATTCCGAGGATCGTGGCCGCCGATGAATGGGCGCAGATCGATCGAGGATTGCGCCAGCGGGTTCACGCGCTGAATCTGTTCATCGACGATGTCTACCACGAGCAGAAGATCCTGAAAGATCGTGTGATCCCAACGGATCTGGTTTTGACTGCGAAGTCCTTCCGCAAAGCCTGCGTGGGTCTGACGCCGCCGAAAGGCAAGTGGTGCCACATCAACGGCACCGACCTGGTTCGCAACGGTGACGGGACGTATTACGTCCTCGAAGATAACCTGCGTTGTCCGTCCGGGGTCTCCTACGTCCTGCAGAATCGCGAAATCATGAAGCGCACGTTTCCGCAGATCTTCGATCGCAGCAACGTTCGCCCGGTCGGAGACTATCCGAGTTATTTGCTCCGGACGCTGCAGGAACTGGCGCCCGCCGGCAACCCGTCGCCTGTGGTCGCGCTGCTGACGCCGGGGATACACAACTCGGCGTATTTCGAGCACGCGTTCCTGGCAAAGTTCATGGGAGTGGAACTTGTCGAAGGACGCGACCTTGTCGTCATGAACGGTTACGTGATGATGCGGACCACGAAGGGCTTCGAGCGCGTGGACGTCATCTATCGGCGTATCGACGATGATTTCCTGGATCCATCCACGTTCAGGCCGGACTCGATGCTCGGCGTTCCCGGCATCATGGATGTCTATCGGGCCGGCCGCGTTGCGCTTGCAAATGCGCCGGGGACGGGGATCGCGGACGACAAAGTGATCTACGCGTACGTTCCGAAGATCATCAAGTACTACCTCGGTGAGGAAGCCATACTGCCCAATGTGCCGACATACGTGTGCTGGGAAGAGTCCGAAAAGAAGCACGTGCTGGAAAACCTGGACAAGTTTGTCGTGAAGGCGGCGAATGAATCGGGCGGATACGGGATGCTTGTTGGACCGCACTCCACGGCTGAACAGCGCGAGAAGTTCAAGGCCGCGATCGAGGCCGATCCCCGCAACTACATCGCTCAGCCCACGCTGTCGCTGTCGCGTGTGCCGGTCATCGTGGATGATCATTTCGAAGGCCGCCACGTCGATCTCCGGCCCTACATTCTTTATGGCGAGGAAATCTTCGTTCTGCCCGGCGGTCTCACCCGCGTCGCGTTGAAAAAGGGCTCGCTTGTCGTGAACTCATCTCAGGGCGGCGGCAGCAAGGATACCTGGGTGTTGTCATGCTGAGTCGCGTCGCCGACTCGCTGTACTGGATGAGCCGGTATGTGGAACGCGCTGAAAACGTCGCCCGCTTCATCGACGTGAATACGTGGCTCATTCTCGATCTCCCCGCCGGCTATCAGGAACAATGGAGCCCGTTGATCAGCACGACCGGCGACGATGCGCTCTTCGCCCAGCACTACGGCGACGCGGCGAAACAGAATGTCATTCACTTCCTCACCTTTGATACGCGTAATCCGAACTCGATTCTGTCGTCCATAACGGCCGCCCGCGAGAACGCGCGCCTGGCCAGGCAGTACATCACGCTGGAAATGTGGGAGCAGATCAATCGCTTCTACCTGGCGATTCAAAACGGAGCCAGGCTGGCTGCCGGAGGTTTTGCTCCAGGCCAGGATTTCTTTTCCGATGTCACCACGGCCAGCCATCTGTTTCTCGGAACCCTCTACGCAACGATGTCGCACAACGAAGGCTGGCATTTCTGCCGGCTTGGCCGTCTGATCGAACGCGCCGACAAGACGTCGCGAATTCTCGACACGAAGTATTACCTTCTGCTTCCTTCGGTCCATACCGTCGGAACGCCATACGATGACCTCATGTGGGGCGCGGTTCTCCGGTCGACAAGCGCGTTCGAGATGTATCGAAAACGATTTCAGCAGATCTCGCCGGACCGGATCGTGGAGTTTCTGGTCCTCGATCGCGAGTTTCCGCGCGCCATCCACTACTGCATCGTGAATGCGGAAACGTCGCTTCACGCGATTTCAGGAACTCCGGTTCGAACGTTTGGCAACAACGCAGAGCAGCGGCTGGGCCGTCTTGCGGCCGAGCTCGCGTATATCCAGGTTCGGGAAATCATCAATCGCGGCCTGCATGAATTCCTGGACGACATTCAGGTCCGTCTTAATCACGTCGGCGAGGCCGTCACCAACGCATTTTTCGCCTTGCAGCCCGTCCCCAGTGTGACGCAGCATCAAGCCGGCAGAGATGCTTAGGTAATTCGGGGTCGGGCGCTTGTCTTATCAGCACGATGCGCCTGACCCCGAATTACCGACTGGAGATGCTGAAATGCGACAGCGAATTGCTTCGATTTGCGTGTTGCTGTTTATGGCGGGCATCCTTGCGGCGTGCCCGAACAGAGAACCAGATGAGCCCATCGGTCAGACGCCAGGGCCGGCGCCCACTGCGACACTAACCGGCCGGATTAACTTCGAAGGAACCCCGCCTCCGAACGACAAGGTCCAGATGTCCTCCGATCCGTACTGTCAGATGCGCGCGTCGGAGTATCCCACGGTCGAAACGGTGCTTGTCAGCGATGGCGGTTTGCAAAATGTCATCGTGTTTGTCAGTTCACCGATAACGGGGTCGTATCCTACGCCCACGACTCCCATTGAAATAGATCAGCGAAATTGTCATTACATCCCGCACGTCTTCACGATGATGACGAAGCAGCCGTTGAACGTTAAGAACAGCGATGCGACGCTGCACAACATCCATGCGTTCCCGCAAAAGAATCCCGGGTTCAACCTGGGTCAGGCCGTCCAGGGAATGGTCAACAAGGTCACGTTCGATAGTCCCGAAATGCCCCTTCCAATCCGCTGCGACGTTCACCGGTGGATGGGCGCTTTCGTCGGCGTGTTCAATCATCCGTTCCACACCGTTTCAACGAAGGGCGGAGCGTTCGAGTTGAAGCTACCTGCCGGTAAGTTCGAGATCACCGCCTGGCACGAGAAGTTCGGCACGAAAACCATGACGGTGGAGGTAAAGGACAACGAGAAAAAGGACGTCCAGTTCACGTTCACTAATTGAGGCTGTCGGCGGGTAACGGGTCAAAGACGATGTGTTGATCCCGAACCGTGACTGTTGCCCGTCCATCGCCGGAAAAGATGACCGGCGCGCCATTGTCGGGAATTCGGCGCAGAATTTTCTGTTGAGCAATGTCGATGACCGCCGCTCCAGCTTTCTCGCTTCCGGTGAGCAGCAAATTATCGTAGTGCGGGTTCCACTCGGAGAACCATTGACTGTCGACCGCTGGGTCGTCGCTCCAGGGAAAATCCATGAGCTTGAGTCGCGAGGCGGCTTCAAAGATCGCCCAGTCATCCGGCCCATGAGCTGGAAGTGCGCTGAAAGGCAAAACGTAACGGCAGTTCGCGGAATAGACGGCTAACGATGAGTTCAATCGACCGATGAACGCGCCGCTGGCGTCAAACTCCTCCGCACTTGACTCATTGTTTGTATCAATCGATTCCGAGAAGAAGTGGCCGGTTGCGTTACACATTGCCAGTCGTTCTGACGATGCATTCAGTTTCACGCTAACAATGTCGCCGGTTTCCGTATTCAACAAAGCAATTGCGCTGAAGCCTTCCCTGTCCTGCGGCCATGCAGTGTCAAAAATCGCCATGCGACTTTTACGATTCCACCAGACACCGTTACCCCGATCGATTGCGAACGACCGAACTGACTGAAGGCCTTTGATGAGTACGACCGGTGATTTCGAGGAGGAGTCGTAAAGGAAGTCATGCTCCTCTGACGCTGTCGGTATCAGCGCGGAAGATCCGTCACCCAACAGTCGGTGTTCGCCGGTAGTGAGATCCAGTATGTAAACGGTCAGTTCCTTGGATGAGAGCGCCTCGCTCTTTTGGGTTCGTTCATCCACTGTCAGTCCTGTGAAGCGGTTGTTTTCAGAGATGACCATCTCCGTGACCGCAAAGGGTACATAGGCTGGATCGGACTCCCGCCAAACCTGCGCCTTCGTCGCCTTCGTGGACTGACAAGCCGCGCATGCCAGAGCCAGACACAACCCCAGGGCCAGCGTAATGGAGGCATTCACAGTATGGGCCGGATAATCTGTCAACATCTGTAAGCGTGGTAATATGTCACAAAAGTGGCAATTTAGGTAGGGAGTGCCAATGGACGACATGACGACCACAATTGGAGCCGGCGGCCGCATTGTTATACCGGCGGAGTTCAGGCGCGAAATCGGAGCTGGCATTGGAGAGGAAGTGATTCTTCGTGTTGTAGACGGGGAAATTCACATTCTCACCAGGTCGCAGGCCATCCGAAAGGCGCAGGCACTGGTTCGGAAGAGTGTCCCCAAGAGCCGATCTCTCGTGAAAGAGCTGCTGTCAGAGCGCCGCAAAGAGGCTCGGGATGAGTAAGTATGTCCTGGACGCTTCCGCGCTCCTCGCGCTGCTGAATGCCGAGCCGGGCGCCGCCCGCGTGAAAGAGATTCTGTCGGAATCGGTCATTGGCGCCGTGAACGTTTGTGAGACGGTCGGCAAACTCGTCAGCAGTGGAATGAGCATCGAGGCCGCGCGGACGAGTGTGTCGCTCGTTGTTCCGGAAGTCATTCCCTTCGATACAGAGTTGGCTTATAGAGCCGGCGCCCTGGTTGCGGAAACCAGGAAACTCGGTCTGTCTTTGGGCGATCGCGCCTGTCTCGCTCTGGCTTTGGCCCGACAGGATACAGCCGTAACGGCGGAAAAGCTGTGGCCGAAGTTGAAGCTCGATGTACCCGTTGAAGTCATCCGCGGTTAAATACGCGCTCAATAGAGCGCCCTACAGGATTTCTACAAATATGTAGGTCGATTCCGACGCGAGCTACAAGTCTGTCGCTGTTCGATCGAACGTCTATTCATCCAGCTCGGCTCCATTCTCGCCATAACACCCGCGTTTCCAATTGCATGCGCGGCAGCAGACGCTTCCGAAACCTGACGGAACTCTTCGTGCATAAGAATCGCACGTAAATCCAACTGCCCCTGTCCGGCAGCCGTAACTCGCCCAGTCAGCGAACAACAAACACACGTACACAAGGATGATCCATGAGCATTGTTGTTCTTTTCTTAGCAGTGTTTCGCCTTGCCACGGCGCAGTCGATACCTGCGGATTCTTCCGACTACTTTGAAGCGAAGGTCCGGCCGATTCTCGCCACCAGTTGTTTCGGTTGTCACACCAATTCGGCGCTGAGCGGCCTGCGGCTCGACAGCCTCGAAGCGATGAAAAAAGGAGGCAAGCGCGGTCCCGCGATCATTCCCGGAGATCCCGAAAAGAGTTTGATGATTCAGGCGCTGCGCCACACGGTCGCGGACGGCTTGAAGATGCCGATGGCCAATAAGCTCAGAGACGCCGACATCGACGTCCTCGCCACATGGATCAAAGCTGGCGCTGTCTGGCCGAGATCCGACATTTCTGTAGCTGCCTCCGACAATAAAGGCAAATACATCATTCCGCCGGAGCGGAAGAACTTCTGGTCGTTTCAGGAGCTGAAGAGCCCCGCGAAACCGGACGTCAAGGACAAGGCCTGGGCAAAAACCAACATTGACCGTCTTGTGCTGTCTCGCCTCGAGCAGGAAGGTCTGAAGCCGGTGAAGGCCGCAACGAAACGCGACCTGCTTCGACGCGCGACGCTCGACCTGACGGGCCTTCCACCGACCTTCGAGGAAATCGCCGCATTCGAAAAAGACAATTCGCCCGATGCCTTCGCGAAAATCATCGATCGCCTGCTCGCTTCGCCGCAGTACGGGGAACGGTGGGGCCGTGTGTGGCTGGACGTCGCGCGTTTCGGCGAGGACGACTATCGCAGCCTGGAACCGGGCGCCAACAAAGGCCGGCACGATTATCCGAACGCCTACATGTATCGCGACTGGGTCATCCAGGCGTTCAACGACGACATGCCGTACGACCAGTTCGTGCGAGCGCAGATCGCCGGCGATCTGATGGACGAATCCGTTCGCCACAAAATGACTTCTGGTACGGGCTTTTTCGGCCTCGGTCCCTGGTACTACGACAACGGCGCGGTGGAAGTCACGAGAGCTGACGAGCGTCACGATCGCGTGGACGTCGTCACGCGCGGCTTCCTCGGCCTGACCGTCGCTTGCGCGCGCTGCCACGACCACAAGTACGATCCCATTCCACAGGCCGACTACTACGCGCTTGCCGGCGTGTTCTACAACACGGTCTACCACGAATATCCGCAGGTCCCGAAAACCGTCCTCGACAAATACAAGGCGCTCGAAGACGAGGTCGAACGAAAGCAGAAGATCGCCCGCGAGATGCAGACCAGCCTTGCATCGCAGCTGGCGCAGACGATGGCCTTCGAGACGGCGAAATATCTCGAGGCCGTTTACGACGTCGCCGGGCCGCAGAAGAAAGAAATGGCCCAGGTGGTCGAGGAGAAGAAACTCGATTTCGAGCAGCTCGATCGCTGGGTCAAGTACCTGGAAAAGCCCACGGCCCTGTACTCCTACAAGAAGGCCTGGCAGGACATGATGAAGCGGCCCAACAACACGGCCGCTCAGGCGAAGCGGATCGCGCAGCAGTTCCAGGAAAAACTGATCGAGGTAATGCTCGCTCGAAACGAGATCGACGAAGAGAATGACATCATTTCCGATAAGGCGCTTCCGACCACGAAGAAAAAGAAACGCGCCAACAAGCCGAACGAGTTCATCACAAACGACGACTTCTGCCCCGGCTGCGGCCTTCAGCTGAAGACGCTTCCGGAAGAGCAGACCAACTTCTACACCGAGATCTTCCAGCGTGAACTCGATGCCGCCGAGGATCCGAATCAGCCGGGCGCGCGCCAGAAACCAGGCGTGCTCACGTTCACCGGATGGGCTCTCGAAAAACGAATCGGCGGTGAAGCCGCAGCGATGCTCGCGTCGATCCGCAAAGAGATCGAAGAGGCGCAGAAGAAGCTGCAGCCGACCTTCCCGTTCGTTCACGGCGTGAAGGAAGCCGATAATCCCGCGAACATCCAGCTCGCGATGCGCGGCGATCCGTACAACCTCGGCGATGAAGTGCCGCGGCATTTCCTGAGCGTCCTCAGCGAAGGCGATCCGAAGCCTTTCACCACCGGCAGCGGCCGCATCCAGCTCGCTGACGCAATTCTGGCGCAGCCGCTGGCGATGCGAGTGATCGTCAACCGCATCTGGAAAGCGCATTTCGGGACCGGCATCGTCGATACGCCAAGCAACTTCGGCGTCGCCGGCGAACGGCCGACGAATCCTGAACTGCTCGAATATCTTGCTTACGAGTTCGCCCACGGCGGCCAGTCGATCAAGAAGCTGCATCGCGAAATCATGCTGAGCGCGACCTATCAGCTCAGCGCCGCGATGGATCAGGCCGCCTTCGAAAAAGATTCCGGCAATCGCTTCTACTGGCGCTCCAACCCGAAGCGTCTCGATGCCGAACAGGTTCGCGATTCAATTCTCTTTGTCGCAGGCAATCTCGATAAGGCGCTGGCCGGACCTTCCGAAGCGCTGACCCCGTCATTCCTGCGCCGCACCGTTTACGGAAAAGTCGGACGATACAAGCTCGACGAGTATCTCCAGCTCTTCGATTTCCCGAGCCCCGCGATCAGCGCCGAGAAGCGCTTCACAACAACGGTTCCTCTGCAGCGCCTGTTCCTGATGAACAGCGACTTCATGCATATCGAGGCCGAGGAACTGGCGAAGCGTGTGGCGAATGAACCGAACAACAGAGCGCGTGTTCAGAAGCTCCACCAGCTCACTTACGGACGTCCGGCTTCGGAAGGCGAGATCGCGCTGGCGCTGGAATATTTGAAGACCGAGCCGATCACCGAATACGAGGAGTTCAAGAATCAAAAAGCTGCTACCTCCAATACCTCCACCACTAATACCGACATAAAACCAACCAATACAAATGAGCCCACCATGGCGGCCGGGATCTCTCCAGATCAACCGGCCGCAGCGGAAGAAGCCGAACCCGGGGACGCCGGCATGATGGCCGGCGTCCCCGGCTTCGGCGGACGCGGCGGAGCAAACGCCGCGGCACGACCACCCGAATACACACCCACGCCGCTCGGCCGATACGCGAAGGTCCTGCTGAGCTCGAGCGAATTCATGTTCATTAACTAAGGCGGAGGAACGATGAGTCATAACAAGACCGGTAATCCAATGACACGACGTGAAGCCCTCCGCATGGTTGGCGGCGGATTCGGAATGATGGCCTTCGCGGGCATGGTTAATCGATCGGTCGCGATGGCGCAAGGCGTATCCGGCGTCGCCAAACTCGACCATCCCCAGCGGGTCAAGCGCGTGATCTTTCTCTTCATGAACGGCGGCATGTCGCAGGTCGACACGTTTGATCCGAAGCCGATGCTCGACAAGTACGATGGCCAGCCGCTTCCCGGCGGAACGGTCAAGACGGAACGCAAAACCGGCGAGCTGATGAAATCCCCATTCACGTTCAAGCGTTATGGCGAATGCGGCATGGACGTCAGCGAACTCTGGCCGTACCTCAGCGACTGTGTCGACGACATCGCGTGGATCCGGTCGGTCCACACCGACATTCCGAATCACGAGCCTTCCTGCCTGATGGTCAACACCGGCGCCAATCAGGCGGGCCGTCCATCAATGGGCGCCTGGATGACTTACGGACTCGGAACAGAAAACGAGAATCTTCCGGGCTACGTCGTGCTGTGTCCCGACGTCCCCACAACAGTCGGACCGCCGCTTTGGAGTAACGGTTTTCTCCCGGCGATCAACCAGGGAACCTTCATCTCCGACAAAGTGCCGGAAGGTCCGGAGGGAGAGAAAGCCGTCGTCGAAAAGGGCTTCGATCCCAAGAAGCTCGTCAGCTACGTCAACAATCCGAAGTTTTCTCTCACCGAGCAGCGGCGCGAACTCGATCTGCTCCAGAAGATCGAGAAGATGCGCATGGAAGCCAACGGCGCGGATTCGCAGGTCGATGGCGTCATCAAGTCGATGGAAGTTGCGTACCGGATGCAGACGGAAGCGCCCGAGGTCTTCGACATCCGCAAGGAATCGGAAGCCACGCTGAAACTTTATGGCCCCGGCAGCACCGCGCGCGGATGCCTGATGGCGGTGCGCCTTGCCGAGAAAGGCGTGCGCATGACTCAGGTTTATTACGCGAAAGGCGATCCGTGGGACGCGCATGCCGACATCCTCGCGCACAAAAAGAACGCGAAGAATTCCGACCAGGCGTTTGCGGCCGTCATCAAGGACCTGAAGGCGCGCGGCCTCTGGAAGGACACGCTCGTGGTTTGCGGTTCGGAGTTCGGCCGCACGCCGGTCCGCGAAGTCGGCGGCAACGGAGGCGGACGCAAGGCAGGCCGCGATCACAACCCGTTCGGATTCACGATGTGGCTCGCGGGAGGAGCCGTCAAGGGCGGAACGATCCATGGAGCAACCGACGACTTCGGCTTCAAGGCCATTGAGAAGCCGACGCACGTCCACGATATTCACGCAACGATCCTGTATCTCATGGGAATCGATCACACGAAGCTGACGTACCGGTATAGCGGCCGCGATTTCCGGCTGACCGATGTCGAGGGGCATGTGATCCACGACATCGTCGCGTGAGCAGACGAATTTTCATAAACCAGGGAGAGAGGAGATCTCATGTTTCGTAATTCAATCGTTCTCGTACTCATCGCACTGTTGTTGGTTCCGTTGCCGGCCGCAGCGCAGTCGAGCTTGCTGCGCGGCAGCGTGACGGATCCATCCGGCGCATACATCCCGGGCGTGGTCGTTACGGCCACGAACGTCGACACGGCCGTCAACCGCTCAACAATTTCCGACGACCAGGGCGCATACGTCTTCGCGCAGTTGCCGCCGGGCACGTACAAGGTCCAGGGAGAGCTGCCGGGTTTTGCGCCTTACAACGCGCAGGTTCGCCTGCAGATCGACACGCCGGCAGTGTTGAACATCAAGCTGGAAGTAGGCACGGTGTCCGAGACCGTCAATGTGCTCGGCGACGTCACGGCCATCAATACTGAGAACGCCACGATCGGCAATCCGTTTACCGAAACACAGGTCCGGCAGCTTCCTTTGCAGACTCGAAATGTCGTCGAGTTGTTGAGCCTGCAGCCGGGCGTCACGCCGACCGGCGAAGTCATCGGCGCTCGCAAAGACCAGAACAACGTGACGCTCGACGGCGTCGACGTCAACGACAACCAATCCGGCATCGAGAATTCCGCCGACAACGACAACGACCGGCGGCGGGCGTCCGGTTTCAAGGCAGCGCTTCCGGTTCCGCTCGATTCCGTCCAGGAGTTCCGGACAACAGTTGCAGGCCAGGGCGCAGGCCAGGGCCGGTCTTCAGGCGGACAGGTTTCACTCGTTACAAAGAGCGGTTCGAATGAGTTTCACGGGTCCCTGTACGAATTCCATCGTAACAAGGTCACGGCTGCGAACAACTGGTTCAACAATCGCGCTGGCATTCCTCGCGAAAACCTGATCCGCAACCAGTACGGCGCGTCTTTAGGCGGCCGCATCGTGCAGAATCGCGCGTTTTTCTTCGTGAACTGGGAAGACCGAAAGGATCGATCGCAGTCGGCGGTTTCGCGCGCGGTGCCGACCGAATCGCTGAAACAGGGAATCATTCAATATCGTCTCATTGACGGGACGATCGGCCAGGTGAATGCGGCGCAGATCAAGACGATCGATCCGCTGGGCATCGGTATCAGTTCAGCACAGCTTCCCATGCTGGCTCAGTTCCCGGCAGGAAATGATCCTCAGGGCGGCGCGGATCGCGGTCTGAATTTCTCGAGCTTCCGTTTCAACGCTCCGCAAAATCGCGATGACCGGGCGTACGTCACCAAACTCGATTTCAACCTCGACCCGATGGGCACGCATACCCTCATGCTGCGCGGCACACTCGCCGACGCCAAGCGCGATGAGACGGCTGCTCAGTTCCCCGGCCAGGCCGCAGCGGTCCAGCAGATCGATACGTCAAAGGGCCTGGCGGGCCGTTACACGTATGTGATTTCGCCCACCAAAATCAATGTCTTCAGCTTCGGTTACACCCGATTAAACATCGTGCAGTCCGGTAATGCCAGCGAGGCTCGGTTGACCTGGGGCTCGCTTGCGAATCTCACCAACCAGAGCGACCGGCCGCAAACCCGGCAGCTGCCAACCATGAACTTCGTCGACGACATGACGTGGATCAAGGGCGCGCACAAGTTCGAGTTCGGAACCAATATCCGTCTTGTGGAAAACGATCGCACGTCGTACTCGAACGCATTCCCGACCTATGCCTTCAGCCGCAATACGCTGAAGGGCCTCGGCGCGGACATTGTTGCTGCGGTCAACACCTACGTCGCGCAGAGCTCAGGCATTTCGTCCTTGCGCATCACGGAAAACACGCCGGTGACGAACGCGTTCGGAACGTTGCTGGGTGTGGTCAATAACTACAGCGCAACCTACAACTACAACCGCGACGGTTCCGCTCTGGCTTTCGGCCAGCCGACCACGCGCGCATTCGTCACGAATGAGTACGAGTTCTACTTGCAGGACACGTGGAGGACGCGACGCGATCTGACTCTGACTTATGGCGTGCGTTACTCCAATAATTCGGTTCCATACGAGAAGAACGGATTGCAGGTCGTCACGACGACGCCGTTGGAAGACTTCTTCGCGCAGCGGCTCTATGCCCAGGAGAATGGAATTCCGGGTTACGCGATGCCGAACTCGAAGCTGACCTACACGCTGGGCGGTCCGGCGAACGACGGTCCGGGCTGGTTCAAGCGCGATCAGAACAATATCGCGCCGCGTTTCAGTCTGGCGTATGCGCCGGAAAGCGACGGCATGTTCGGCAAATTGTTCGGAAAGGGCAGCGTGCTGCGCATCGGCGGATCGCTTCTGTATGACCGCTACGGCAGCGACATGGTCGTGAACTTCGATCGCTCCGGCTCGCCCGGTCTTTCGACTTCCGTTTCGCAGCCGCTCAACACCGATTTCACCGACGGCTTCCGCTACACCGGCGGCGGTCTGCCGGCGCTGCCCGCGGCGCCTCAGGGCGGATTCCCATTTACACCGCCGACGATCATTGGCGGTTTCGGTTCGACCGTCGGCGTGACATCCAATCTGGCCGCGCCGTATTCGATCCTCCTGAACCTCAGCTACACGCGTCCGATGGTAGCGGGTATCACCGTCGAAGCCGGATACATCGGCCGCCTCGCGCGCAAAGGCCTTCTGCAGCAGGACTACATGCAGATGCTGACACGCTTCAAGGACACGAAGTCCGGAATGAACTGGGCGGAGGCAATGGGCGTTCTGCGCGGTTACTTTGACAGCGGCATCACGGTCGCCCAGGTCCGGGCCAATCCTTCGATCGTCCCGACGATTCCGTACATTGAAAACTTGTTCCCGCGCGCGTCCGGTTTGAACGTTGCGGGCAGCGCGACGGCAAACTACTTCATCACGACGTACGGTACGTACGCGGCGAGCGACCTCGATGCCCTGAACGAAATGGATCGCATCCGGCGCGCGGATGGAACGTGTATCTCTGTGTTCGGGTGCAACACTTTCTTCGCTCTGCAAAACGCCGGTCTGAGGGCGTGGGTCAATGCGAGCAACTCCGCGTTCCATGGCGGCCAGTTGGTCGTTCGCCGGCCGATCACCCGGGGCTGGGGGTTCGACTTCAACTACACGCTGTCTCACTCGATCGATATTCAGTCCAGCGCGGAATCCGGAGCCGGCGCCGGCGGCGCGGTGATCCAGGATTCGTTTGGACCGAGTTCGTCACGCGCTTCGTCGGATTTCGACATTCGCCACAACATGAGCGCGAACTCGGTTCTCGAACTTCCCTTCGGCAAGTCGAAGCCGTTTCTCGCGAATGCGCCTGAATGGGCGAATCAGATCATCGGCGGCTGGCAGGTGTCGTCGCTCGTGAAGTACCGCTCGGGTCTGCCGTACAACATCAGCAATGGCGGCGTGTATCCGACGAACTATCTCAACGCGGCTCTGGCGGTGATTCGGCCGGGCGTGGCGATGCCGGAGAACGGCGTCGGCTACGACCAGACCGGAAATCCCAGCCTGTTCCGGAATACGAATGCCTACCAGTCGTTCATGGGTCAGTATCCGGGCACGGTCGGGACGCGTGGAATCGTTCGAGGGCCCGGCTTCTTCAACCTGGATCTCTCGATCAGCAAGACGTTCACGTTGCATGAGAACCACCGTGTGCAGTTCCGCGCGGAGGCCTTCAACGCGCTGAACAAAGTGAACTTCAATGCGCCGAACTCGCTGAGCCTGGCCAATCCGAGCACGTTCGGTCAGATCACCAGCGCCGGCGATCCACGCATCGTGCAGTTCGCGTTGCGCTACGAGTTCTAAGGAGCGGGGAAACGATGAACTGGATACTCATTGGTTTCCTCTCCTTCGCACTGAAGACCGGCGATCTGAAGCTCGGCGTGCAAACGCCGGGCGTTCAGATCCCGATCGCGAAACTCAAACCCGAGGCGATCGACAAAGTCGAGGCATTCGATCCGTCGTGTCCGGGCAAACAGACCGGCCTCGGCGCCGACTGGTTGTTGAACTGCGCGAACGGAACGCTGTCGCGTCTCGATTCGAAATCGGGCGAGGTGGTGAAGACCATCAAAACGGGCGCCGCGAAACTGAGAGGCGGCCTCGCGATTTCAGCGGATAGCGTCTGGGTTTTCACGGATGGAAAAACGACGCTCTCCAGAATCGATCCGGTCGAAAACAAGGTCGTCGCCGAAATGCGGCTGCCGGCGGGCTGCACCAGCATCACGTTCGGCGAAGCGGCGCTCTGGGTGACGTGTCCTTCCGAGAATCGCGTTCTGCGTATCGATCCGCTTCTGAATGTCATCACGCAACGGATTGAAGTGGCCGCTGAGCCGGTAGCGATAGCGGCCGGTCAGGGTTCCATCTGGTCGTACAGCAGAAAAGAAAGCAAGGTCGATCGCATCGATCCCAAGACCAACAAGGTTTCCAAGACCATCGAACTGAACGTCCCGAATACGGATGGCGAAATCATCGTGGCCGAAGGTTCGGTCTGGGTCACACTGCCCGGCTTTCCCATTTCACGAATCGATCCGAAAACCGAAAAGGTCGTGCAGCAGTTCGTCGGTGTAGGCGGCGGGTCGCTTAAAGCGGTATCGGGCTCGATTCTCTTAACGAACATCAAAGAAAGCACCACGTGGCGACTCGATCCTCGACGGGTGCTGGCGACCCAGGCGGAGTAAGCAGGAGTTCTTATGACTGTAATGTTCTGGCCGGTGGTGATTTTCATGGCGGTCTCGCTCGCCATCGGCATTTACACCTTTACGAAGGTCCGTGGTTCGAGCACGAACTACACGGTCTGCAACAAATCGCTGCCGTTTATCGTTGTCGGAACGACGCTGCTTGCCCAGGCCGTAGACGGCAACGCGACACTCGGTAACGTTTCGCTGACGTACACAAGCGGCATCTGGACCGGCCTGATGATTCCGATCGGGCTCGCGCTCAGTCTGTTCCTCGTGGGAAAGTTTCTGGCGTCACCGCTGAACCGGATGAATCTGCTCACGCTGCCCGAGTTCTTCTACCGGCGTTACGGCGCCACGACCGAACTTCTGGTTTCGATCCTCACCATCGTCTGTTTCACGGTTCTGATTGCCGGCAACCTCAGCGCCGTAGCATGGGTGTTATCGGTCGTCAGCGGGATCGGTTACATGCCGGCGTTGATTATCACGACTGCGGTCATTGTCACCTACACCATGGCCGGCGGATTGTTTTCGGCGGTCTGGACCGACTTCTTTCAGATCCATGTGGCGCTGGTTGGCTTTGTGGCGGCTGCCGTGTGGGTGATTTACACGCGCGGCTGGACTCTGATCTCGTCCGTGCCTGTAGATAAAGTCGATGCCAGCGGCCTGACCAGCCTCGCCGCCGGCGCTCTTCCGAACTGGGCGGGCATGATCGCGCTGTTCTTCGGTAACGCGATGGCGCTCGACTTCATGGAGCGTGTTTTTGCGGCGAAGAGTCCGGACACCGCGCGCCGCGGCTGCTATTACGCGGGCACGGTCACGCTTCTGATTGGCGCGTGCGCGACCATCCTCGGCATTGCGAGCATCACGTCGGTGCCGGCCGCCGGAGACGCGCGAATGGTTCTGCCGATGCTCGGCGTCAATATTCTTCCGTACTGGATGGGCATGATGGTGTTCATCGGCGTGCTCGGAGCGTCGATGTCCACTGCGAATGGCGCAATGCTGGTCATTTCTGTCGTAATGGCGCGCAACATTTTCCAGCGTTATCGGAAGATCGAGATTACCGATTCGAAGATGCTCCTGCTGTCTCGCGTCTTCGCAATCCCGACGGCGGCGGCTGCAATGATCTTTGCATGGGTGCGTCCGGAGCCCGGAATTCTTCTGGTCGTGGCATTCGACATCGTTTTTGCGGGATGCGTTGTTCCGTTGTTTGCCGGTGTGTACTGGCCGAAGGCGAACGCTCGCGGCGCAATCACATCGATTGTTGTCGGTACGACAGCTCGCATCGTCGCGCATTTCGTGATGCCCGCCGCCTGGGCGGGCCTGGACACGCTGATCCCGCCGGTGTTGAGTGCGATCACGTTCTTTGCGGTGTGTCGCAGTAGTGAACCCGTTGTGGCTGAAGTGGCCGAAGCGGTGGAGGTCGAAGGATGAAGTGTTTGTCGGTTTTTGCATCACCCCGAAGGGGTGAAGGGATATTAGCCGGGGGTAAGCGCGAAGCGCGCAACCCCCGGAATACCGTGCCCCCGGCGTGGCTCGCTGCGCTCGCTCACGCCGGGCTAAGTTCCATCCACCCCTTCGGGGTGGTCCTGTGTTTGTTCCTCTCAACCGCGCTCTTTGCGCAGCAACAGACCCAACAACAGACCCAACAACAACGCCCGCCCCGTCCGCCTCGACCCGGCGTCAAGGAACCGGGCGTACAGCGGCCGATGTCCACGATCACACCCGTCGCTGTGTTTCCTCTCGAAGGCACGCCGGACTGGCAGGTCATCACCGAAGACTCCGTCTGGGTATCGAATGGACCGAAGAACATCGTGCATCGCCTGGATGTGCGAACGAATACGGTTGTGGCCAACATCGAAGTCGGCCGCCGTCCGTGTTCCGGACTCGCAGCGGGCTTCGGCAGCATCTGGGCTCCCAACTGCAATGACATGTCGCTTTCCCGCATCGACATCAAAACCAACAAAGTCATCGCAACGCTGCCATACGGACCCGCGCAAAGCGAAGGCGGCCTTGCGACGAGCGCCGACGCCGTCTGGATGTTGACGGACCGGGCGGGTGTTCTTTCCAGGATCGATCCAACGACGAACACGCGCACCGCGGAAATCAAAGTCCCGGCCGGCTCGTTCGCCTGTGTGCTCGGCGAAGACGGCGCCATTTGGATCAGCAGCACCGAAAACAGCGTGCTCACGCGTGTCGATCCGAAAACCAACATGGTGACCGACACCATTCCGACCGGCCCCAATCCCCGCTTTCTCACTGCGGGGGGCGGTTCGATCTGGACCCTGAACCAGGGCGACGGGACGGTATCGCGTGTCGATGTGAAGACGAAGAAGCTCGTCGCCAACATCGAACTCGGCGCGCCCGGCACCGGAGGGGAAATCGCATTCGGCGAAGGTTATCTTTGGGTGACGGTATTCGAGATTCCCGTGACACAAGTCGATCCCGCCACCAACAAAGTCATTCGCCAGTGGATGGGCGCCGGCGGCGACGCCATCCGCGCCGGACACGGTTCGGTGTGGCTCTCGAATCTCCGCCAGCAGAATTTATGGCGCCTTCATCCGAATCAACTTGAGGTTGGTGTCGCTGTCGGCACACTGCCGAAGTCATGGCAAACGGGAGGTCCCGATTGCTCCGTCCTTCCGAAGTGGCAGGTGCACGAATACAACCCCGACGTGTTCATCCTCCGCGAGTCCGGCTGTACGCATTTCGAAAAGCCGTTTCTGTATGTCTTCTTCGGCACAGAGAAGGCCTTGCTTGTGGATACCGGCGCGGGCCAGGCGGATACTGCGGCAGCAGTAATGGAAGTCGTCTCGCAGTGGTCGATCAAAAACAAGAAAGAGACAGTGCCGCTCATCGTCACGCACTCCCACGCGCACGGCGATCACACTGCCGGTGATGCGCAGTTCAAGGACAAGCCCGGCGTTCAGTTTGTTGCGGCCGCGCCTGCGGATATTCAGAAGGCCTTCGGCATTGCGCGATGGCCGCAGGATATAGGCCGGATCGAACTTGGCGCGCGCACGCTGGATGTCATTCCGATTCCGGGTCACAACGACGCGAGCATCGCGATCTACGATCGGTCGACCGGCATTCTTCTGACCGGCGACAGTGTTTATCCCGGCAGGTTGTACGTGGCGGATTTCCCGGCTTTCGTCGCGAGCAATCAGCGTCTCGTGGACTTCACGCGCGACAAGCCGGTCTCGCATGTGCTCGGCGCGCACATCGAGCAGGCCCGCACCCCGTTTGTCGATTACCCGCGCGGAACGGCATATCAACCCGACGAACACGTGCTCGAACTCTCGCGCGGCGACCTTCTGGAGTTGAATGACGCGCTGATCCGGGCGAGTGGAAAACCCGACAAAATTGTCTTGAAGAATGTAACTGTTGTTCCCAGACGCTAACGCGCATATAGTCCGGCGTCAGCATCACCATGTGGCTGACGCTGAGAGCAATGGCGCTCGTCTTATTCGTTTCAGTTTGTGCCGGGGCCCAAACCCGCACGCTTGCCGTGTATACCGCGGACTCTCCCCACGGTCTTGAATCCGATTTCATCCACATCATGCGAGCCGAAGTTCAGCGGTTGCTGACTCCAGCGGGTTTGGATGTCGTGTGGAAGAAGACGACGGATCGCAGGTCCGGTGAAGATTTCGAGTTGCTGGTGGTTGCTTCGTTCGACGGAGCCTGTTCCGCCGGCCCGGCCAAAGTCGCGCCGGTCGCAGTCAGCCTGGCGGACACGTCGATCACCGACGGCCGGATCCTTCCGTTCTTTCGTGTCGACTGCACGCGGCTCGTTCAGTTGCTGGGATCTCATGCGGACCCATCGATGATCGGCCGCGCGCTGGGCAGGGTGATTGCGCACGAGATTTATCACATCGTTGCCCGCACGACTGAGCACCACGATAACGGTGTTGCGAAGGCCTCATTCTCCGCGAAAGATCTCCTCAGCCCGCGCTTTGAATTCGACGCCTGGAGCGTCGCTCGCATGCAGCCTCAGCCGCAGTCGATCGCCTCTCGAGTTTCCGACAGTTCGCAGGAAACAGGACGCTAGGACCGGATGGCTGGCCTGCTGTAGGCGCGGTCTATGACCGCGCGGTTTTCCGCTAATCAGCATGAACCGAATCTGAAAACCACTCCGGCGTGTAATTGGAAATTATCGAGGTCGTTGCTCCGTCCTCGCACGACGCGCCGGTAATCTGCTCCGAGCCGGATACCGACTTTCTGCTACTGTCGCGTTATGAGCTTCTGAAGCAAAGCAATCGTCGTGGGTTTGCGCGAAGGAGGTTGCAGCGCGAGAAAAACTCCTTCAGCAAAAGTCATTGGTGTGCGGCCCTGGCTGTCTTTCGCGTCGAGCTTCGCGCTTTTCTCGGCCAGAAAGGTGATCATCTTGTCGAAGCCGCGATTCGCGGCGCCATGCATGGCGGTGAATCCCTGCTTGTTGACGGTATTCACATCGTTGCCGAGCTCGAGGCAAAGCCTTGCCGCCGCCAGATATTCATCTTCCGACCTCGTGAAGGTTTCGCCGATCACCCAATTAACACCCGCAGCCGCCATCAGAGGAGTGGTGCCTTCATAGGTGGAGAGATTCGGATTGGCTCCATGTTCCAGCAACAGGCGCATGAGGGTGATGTCTCCTGCCAGCGCTGCGCGGATCAGCGGCGTTTGCCCGTCGAAATTGACCCAGCTGCCGGTGAGTTGCATGAAGCCCCTGACCGGCGTCGTGTTCGTGCGGGCGTTTGGATCGGCGCCTCGAGCAAGAAGAGCCTTGATCAGATCGAGAGGATCGCCCGCGTCGGGATGCGGCGGAGGGGTTTCCGGCGGAAAGTTGAGATTGCGCATTTCGATCGCTGCGAACAGAGGAGTGCGCTTGTGGTACTCGTCCGCGATATTCGGATTTGCGCCGCGTTCGAGCAGCAGCATCGCAAGCCGGATGTGATTGTTGATGATCGCAACCGTCAAAGCCGGCGTTCCGTTGGCGGACTGCAGATCGACATTGGCTTTCATGTCGAGAAGGAATCGCGCCATCTCCACATGGCCTTCACGAACCGCGAAAAGCAGAGGTGTCATGGCTCCGGAGGGACTCGGTATGGCTCGAGCCCTGTAGACGCCCGGACCCGCTGCGCCGATGTGCGCGGAGAGAGCGCGCGTTCCGTCGGGACGTGTGATGCTGGTTTCCATCCCATCGGGCACTTCGACTTTCGTTCTTGCGTTGATGTCGGCGCCTCGCGCGAGAAGCAATCGGACGACTTCCGGGTGGTTTTCGGAAACGGCCCACATCAAAGCGGTATGTCCACGAACACTCTCGCGAGCGTCCACCGCGGCGCCTCGATCCAGGAGCACTTGAACCGCGTCCGCTCTGCCGGTTCTGGAGGCGGTCATCAATGCCGTTTCTCCACCGGGATTGGCGGAGTTCGGATCGGCTCCGGCCAGCAGCAGCGCGTCGATCAACGCCGCGTTTCCATGGATGCAGGCAAGTTCGAGCGGTGTCACCCCGTAACGTGTCACGGCTCGGACGTCTGCTCCGGCCCGAATTAGGAGTTGCGTCGTTTCCAGGTCATTGTGTTTCACCGACCAATGGAGCGCGGTCATTCCATCGGGCTGAGCGGCGCCGACGGCAGCTTTTCGTTGCAGGAGCGCGCGGACTGTCTGCGGATCGCGCCGCATCACGGCGTCTGCCAGTTCGGCATTACCGGCGCCTGCGGCCGGAATAACGGTCACAATGAAAGCAACGATCGCGACACAACAGGTTCTGAACATAACGATCCTTCTCTACAGAGAATGCCGGCGCTTTTGCAGTAGTATCTGCAAATGTCCTGGCGCGACCACTTCTTCTATCGCAAGGAGTCACTGCACACAACATGGAAATTCCGCTTGTTGGTTGTGCTGCTTCCTCTCGTTTTCCTGATCGTCACGCGCGGGTTCTGGACGACGAAGATCGGTGAAAGCCTCGTCTGCGAGAAAAACGTCACTCCCAGCGACGCCCTGCTGCTGGAGAACTTCGATGCGGAATACCTCATCTTTCAAAATGCAAGAGAGCTTCGTAAAGCCGGGGTTGCATCCCGAGCCTTCGTTCCCGTGAGGACGGAGGTCGACTCCATGGACCCGAATGTCATCTCGATGCGGATTGCGCAAATTATGGCGGAGGTGGCTCGTGTCGAGGTTGAAATAATCCCGATCCAGGAGATAGAGCCAATCAGTTTGAACGCGGCCAACCAGATTCGAGACTTTCTGAAAGCGGAACACATCGATTCGGTCACCGTCGTGAGCCCGGATTTTCGAAGCCGCCGTTCGATGCTTGTCTATGACCGTGTATTCGGTGCTGCCGGCATCTCTACCGGATGCTTTCCTGTGTTCGGCAGACGAACGACGTCAAACTGGACCGACTCGTGGCACGGCTTGCAGGAAGTCGGTCTTCAGTTTCTAAAACTGCAGTTCTATCGCTTTTACGTAATCCGCTAGCGCGCCGGCGCTATGGCCGATTTCCCGTTCCGGCGAATTTGAGCATCTGCCTGAATTTTTCAATGTTCTCGGGGGAAGGCATCGATCGCCACTCCGCAAGCGCGTGGTAGTGCTCGGCTTCAGGGCTTATCTCTACGTTGAAGATCGACAATGGCTCTGGATTAAACTCCGTTACGCCCGTGGCGTTGATGAATTGTTTAAGACCGCGGCGTCCCAGTCCCGTTCTGCGAAGATGGTCCTGGATGCGGAACGCCACGATGCGCTCTTCGTGCACCAGCGCAAACCCGAAAGTCAACCAGACGACGGTCTTTTTGTCGCGGCCGGTGATGTCCTTCACCTTGATCTGCAGGAGATATACCTCGGGCGTGAGCCTGGTCTTCTGTTCGAAGACCTGAATCATCTCCTGCTCGAGGAAATTGAGCGCGTCGGCGGACGACAAGCCTTGTGTTACATGAACGCGATCCTCGTAGTTCAGGCCGAGCTGTTGCCGGCAGAAGGTCTGAAAGCGCGCTCCAAACGTGCTGGCAGTGACTGCCCAGGTCACGCGGAACATGCCGGACCACGACCAGTGCTTGAACAGATTCATCCAGCCGCGATTGTCGGGATGGTCGAAGTTCTGGGCGAGATCGAGGTCGATGAATACATTCTCCATCAGCTGGATCAGAGAATTGCAGAAGTAGAAACCGCTGCGCATTTGTTTCGAATCCGAAGGGATCCACGAGGCCGAATCAGTGATGGGCGGAGAAGCGTGCTTCGCCACTTCACGCCAGTGGAGGTAAAACTGCTGATCGAGAAACTGAAGGTTCTCATCCGTGCGCAGCCGGTTGAACATTTCGTCGATCGCTGTGCCGTGCCGGCTGAACGATTCGCGGACTGCCGGCGAGTTCGGGTACCACGCTTCACGTAAAGCCGCAAAAAGGTCTGCCGAATCCTTTCGAATCGTCGCGTCATTCGCGGTCGTCTTGAGAGTTTTCATGGCGACGTGATAGCCGAGAGTTCTGTAGCTCTCGAATTGCGATTCGTCGAACCACTGGTCGGCCGTGCTTTCGTGCGGAAATGTCGGTTTGGAGGAACGGTAGTTCAGAACGTCGGCGTCTTCGTCGCCTGTTACCGATGATTTCAAGTAAACCAGGGTGCCGACCGGCATGCCCGGATGGGCGAGATCGTAACGGATCGTGCCGATGGCGCAATGCCACTCGCTGTAACTGGCGTCCTTTGCGAGCCGGATGGAATCCAGGCCGATCTCGATGTCGATGCCGAAATCGGTCCGGCACTTCCGTATGAGATTTCCCAGGTCGTCGAAGTGCAGTTTTTCATCCTGGCTGCCGTCGCACGCAATGATGAACCGGCAACGCCGTCGCACCAGTTCGTACACGCCAAGATTTTCGAAATGTCCGCCATCGGAGAGATAGACGTATCGGAAGTGCTCGTCGGTCATACCGAGCAGTTCCTGGAGGAGACATCCGATCGCGAGCTGTGGACTCTTCCTCTTGTAGAACTTGTCATCCGCGGGGTTGCCGAGCCACCAGCCCATGCGAACGTTGAACATCGTCATCAGGAATGCGACAGGGATGGAAGAGTGGTATCCCATATTCGGACTTGCGGCCGCTCCTGAGATTGCGAACGCTGTTCCCAGGGATACGCCTTCGGGAGCCGTGTATTCGTCGGTGCTGCGGTAGGCCTGGATCTCTTTGTTCAATTCGCCACTCAATTCATACCCGGAGTGTCTCGGCGTGAAAACGAATGACGCCGCCATTCGCTGCTGCCATGCGAGCTGTTCGCCGCCGACCAGATTCAACGTGGCATTGATAATCGGATATGGGCCCGCGGAACCTTGTGGATTTGTGGCGAGCCGGCTGATCGGAAAGTCGTCTTCCGGGTCGAAGGCCGTGAACGGCTGCGGATGCCGCTTCCTCGATGCGCCCAGATAACATCGCACGAGCCGGTTGCGGTAAAACTGGTGCATCGAGAATTCGTTGATGTCCACTCGCCAGGCCAGAAGAACACCGATACTCGTAAGCACAAGGAAGGATCCCAGCACCCAGAAAAAAGGCAAGTCTGCTGTTCGCCAGTGCACAAAGCCGGAATACTCGCCCGCGAGGAATGACGACAACACCGCTTCAATTTCCGGCGCGCCGGCGAGGTAGGCCATGAGGAAATGCGCAACAACGGAAATGATCACGAGCAACCCGAAAACAAAAACGTATGGCGCCACCTTCGCGACGATCGCCAGCAACGTGTTTCCATTCTCAGCGCCGGTCTTTGCGCTCTTTCCGGCCAGGACTCCCCAGATCGTGCTGCCGATCCAGCCCACGCCAAGCCCTGCAGCGCCCGTGATCGACCACGCGACGAGCAGTGGACTGTATACCGCGATCGCAAAAAGCAGGCTCCAAAGAATCCCGGAAAGAGCGATGCAGGCCCCCAGCCGGCTCCACCATTCCCGCTTCTCGTCCGGAAGACGAACGCCGAGCAGACCGATATGGAGAATCGCAATGACCGAAAACGCGATTAGCATGAGCGGCGTTCCCCACGTGAGGGCGTGCCAGTATCCGTAATCGGCGACGTCCAACATGCTGAAAAGCTTTATGAGCAGTGCGAAGATCAATCCCGCCGCGACTCCCGGAAGTACGGAAGAGAGGAGCACCAGGCCCAGTACGCGTTTCGACGAGTATTCCTTGAGGAGAACGGCCTGCCACACGTTCGAAGTCCAGCCCTGGAACGCGAGCATACCGACAACAACGACGGCCGGTATCAACCATGCTCGCGCTGTTGCTCCGAAGCCCGTCTGGCCGAGACCTTCGGCATACGACCAGAGAGCACTGCTTCCCAGCCACGCGGCGATCACGAGCGGCAATACGATCTGCTTCAGAACCGCGCCCTGGTTGGCAGCGCCCTTGGTGGCCGGGAACGACTGAAGATTGGTCCCGATCTGGTAAACCGCATACAACACAAGCGCTGCCGAGACCACGGCGGCCGCGAGCGCAAAAGAGATGCCCGGAATGGGATCGGGGCTTTCCATCCCCATCGTTACGAACACCAGAATGCGCGGCAGTAAGAGTACGGCCGCGATCAGCGAAACCAGCACGGACTGATTCAGAATCAGGTTTCGAAGGTAAATCGAAACCATCGTCCAGGTGTCGGCGCTGAAGAAGCCCAGTTTTGGGGTGAGATAGTTGCTGTACTGGCGGAGAAACTGAATCGGATCTTTCGCCCATTCTTCCGGCTGCGGCTTCCCATCCGCCTTCTCGTACCGGCCGTCGCGCAAAAAGTCCTCGACATCCTTCAGGCTCGTTCGCCGCAACCACGCCTGGAACCAGCTGCCGATGTAGCCGCCGCCGGAAACCGTCGAGAGATAGTCGATCTTTCTCAGAAGCTTCAACTCGGCCAGCGCCTGCAGTACGCCGAGATTGAACGTCGCGCTTCGAATGCCGCCGCCTGAAAATGCGAGTCCGATGAGGTCGCAGAGGAGCGCGCGCTCGTGCGTGTTTTTTGCCGGAGGAATCGTCGTGGATTGTCCAGAATCCCGGCGGCCCCGGTTTGTTTCGACGATATCTTTTAGTTCGTCTTCCAGGATTTTTTCAAAAGATTTTCCGCTCATGGCGCGCCAGTATACGCCTGTTGAGGAATTCGGGGACGGTCGCCTGAATTCCCTAATTGCACTTCAAATCAGGGAATTCAGGCGACCGTCCCTGAATTCCGATAAGCCCGCCAGCCGCCGAATCGCGTGATCTCTTCCGCGCCGGCAATCGCAGCCGGTTCGCAGATGAAGCCTTTCATGGATGAGCCGTCATCGAGCGTCAGAGTGCCGATGCCGAGAGGACTGGGAATGCCGGCCACGAATGGGCCGAATTCGTAATCCGGGATAGCCCAGACCTCGACTTCGATCCCGCTCCCCTGGAACGCGGGATCGCGAACGAGACCAGGTTTCGGCGGAGTTGTTTGGAGTGCATACAAGCGATAGTCCGGTGCGGTCCGGCAAGTTTTCACCAGGCGGGCGTTTCGCGACGTGAGTTCGTGATTCAGCGGCTGGCCGCTTAGATGAGCCCCGGCTACGGCGACGAGGACGCATCGCGGCGGGATACTCTCCGACGTGCTTTCGCCGAGATATCGGCTGGCGAGCTCAAGCAGCGCTTCATCCGAGAATGCGGGGCCGATCAGGGAAACCCCGAACGGCAGCCCGTTCGGACGAAAGCCCGCGGGGACTGCGATCGCGGCCAGATCCATCAGGTTCACGAAGTTGGTGTAGAAGCCAAGATTCGTATTCAGCCGGACCGGATCCGCATCGACCGCGTCTCGCGTGTAGATCGTTCCGGTTGTCGGCAACAGCATGACGTCCATCTGCGCCCACTGTTCGGCGGCTTGCTGCTTCAGAGCCTCCAGGCGATACATGCTTCGAAATGCGTCAGCGGCGGAGTACTTCGATCCACCGAGGATGATGTTCTTCACCGTCTCGTTGACGCCTTCGGTGCCGCGGCTCAGAAACTCGCCGACCGCCGCGAATCTTTCCGCGACCCACGGTCCGGAGTACAGCAAGTCGGCTGCGTCCCGAAAAACCGAGAAGTCGATGATGCTGCGGATGCCGCCGAGCGTTTCCAGCCGTTCTGCCGCCCGGCGATAAAGCGCAAGCGCGTCGGCATCGCCGAAGAACTGCAATTGATCGTCTTTCGGAACGCTGAATCGAAACGGTCCGTTCACCCACGGCGCCGCGCCGGCGCCGGGAGGAATGGCGCGCGAGTAAGGGTCTGTCGTGTCGACGGCTTTCGCCACCTGCCACACTGCCCGCGCCTGTTGCGCGGTGCGAGCGAAGATGGAGACGCAGTCGAGAGACCGGCACGCGGGCACCACGCCGGTGGTGCTCAGCAGGCCTCGCGTCGGCTTCAGACCGACCAGGTTGTTAAACGCGGCTGGAACGCGGCCGGATCCGGCAGTATCTGTTCCCAGAGAAAATGCGCAGAACGATTTGGCTACGGCAACAGCGGAACCCGAACTCGAGCCGCCCGAAATGTAGCGGGGATCGAAAACACTCGAGCACGCTCCGTATGGGGAGCGCGTGCCGACGAGACCGGTAGCGAACTGGTCCAGGTTCGTTTTGCCGATCAGGATCGCTCCTGCATCGAAAAGCCGTTGAACAACCGGCGCGGTCCGTTCCGGCTTATATGCGAACGACGGACAACCTGCGGTGGTGTGCATTCCAGCGACATCGAAGTTGTCTTTGACGGCGAAGGTCACACCGGCCAGCGGCAGGGCCGGATCGACGGAGCCGGATCTCGCAACGGTGAGAGCTTCATCGGCGAGTGAGATCCAGACCGGTCGCTCGCCCTCGGCGCGAATTCGCGCAAAGATTTCGTGAATCATGATTCCACCCTTAAGGTTGCCAGCGTCTGGCCGGCCGTCACCATTCCGCCGCGCGAGCAGTGGACGAGTTCGACGACGCCGTCGGATGGGGCGACGACCACGAACTCCATTTTCATGGCTTCGAGAATCACGATGCGCTCGCCTGCTCCCACACGTTGTCCCGGTTCCACCGCGATCTGCCAGACGCTGGCGCTCATCGGAGAGCGGACAGCCTCGCAGCCGGGAGGAACATCAATTTCTGTGGTCGCTTGAGGCGTGTCAGGCGGTTCAACGAATTCCGGCTGTCCGGCTGCTGCCCACCGCTCGCGTTCGGCGACGAAGGCGGCTTGCTGCCTTGCCTTGAACGCGGCGGCCTCATCACCAACCTTGCGCAGGTATTCGCGATATTTCTTCAGGCTGAAGTCGGCGTGTTCGACGCGCAGGTTGTATTTGCCGTGGGGAAACGCGTCGCGGATTTCGAGCAATTCTTCGGCGGACACGGGGAAGAAACGAATTTGATCGAAGAACCGAAGCAGCCAGGGCATTCCCGGCTTGAAGTCCTCCGTTGCGCGATGTGTGTTCCACATTTGAACGGTTCGGCCGACGAATTGATATCCCCCCGGCCCTTCCATCCCGTACACGCAGAGGTATGCGCCGCCGATGCCGACCGAGTTTTCGGCTGTCCATGTTCGCGCGGGATTGTATTTGGTCGTGACAAGCCGATGCCGCGGATCAAGCGGAGTCGCGACGGGAGCTCCTAAATAGACGTCGCCAAGACCGAGGACGAGATAGCTGGCGGTGAAGACGATGCGCCGGACATCGTCGATAGAGTCCAGCCCGTTGATGCGCCGGATGAATTCAATGTTGCTCGGACACCACGGAGCGTCCGGCCGGACCGATTGCATGTATTTGCGAATCGCGAGCTGGGTGGCCGGATCGTCCCAGGAAAGCGGCAGATAGATTTCGCGAGCCGGAACCGTCGTGTGATCCGGGATCGCGCTCTCACACGCTTCCAGGCACGCGATCAGTTCTTCGCGGTCGAGAACGCCGCTGTCGTAGTGAACCTGCAGCGATCGGATGCCGGGTGTGATGTCGATGATCCCGCGGAGATATTGCTGCTGCAGCAACCGCTCGAGCTGATGAATGCGAAACCGGAGATTCAGGTCGAGGACATTGGGACCCAGCTCAATTAGAAGGTAGCGATCGCCCGATGAGCGGTAAACGACGTCGTCGCGGTGATGAAGGACCGGAGTGTCCGAAGACGTTTCATGCCTGATGAATCGAACGGTGTCGCCGGGGCGCAACTGTCCGAGTTTCCACAATTCATCGTGAATGACCACAACGGGACATACGAATCCGCCGAGGCTCGGGCCATCCGGTCCGAGCATTACCGGCATGTCGCCCGTGAAATCCATGGCGCCGATCGCGTACGCGTTGTCGTGGAGATTCGAAGGATGGAGGCCGGCCTCGCCACCGTCTTTGCGAGCCCACTTTGGTCTTGGTCCAATGAGCCGCACGCCGGTCCGGTCCGAGTTGTAGTGAACCTTCCACGATGCGGCGAAGATCATCTCGATGTCTTCGGGTGTGAAAAAGTCCGGCGAGCCGTGCGGTCCGTAAATCACGGCGATTTCCCATTCGTGCGAGTAGCGCGGTATCTCGGCGTCGGGCAGGCGTCCAGGAGGCTCCGGCAATCGAGGATTGTCGATCCAGCGCAACATGTCGCCGGGCCGGAGGGTTCGTCCTGCATTGCCGCCGAATTTCCCCAGGATAAAAGTGGAGCGGCTGCCGAGGTATTCCGGGACGTCGATGCCGCCACGAACCGCGACATAGGCGCGCGAACCGACGCCGGCCGCCGCGCCAAGCCGGAGCGTCGCTCCGGCGGGTACATCGATGGGCTGCCAATAGGGCGTGGGCTTTCCATCGAGTGTCGGCCGCATATCGGCGCCTGTGATCGCGATAACGGTATCGGAGTGGAATCGCAATGTCGGACCCGACATGGTGCACTCGAGAGCAGCCGCCGATTCGCCATTGCCCACCAGCCCGTTCGCCAGCTGGAACGCCAGCATGTCCATTGGGCCTGAAGGCGGCACGCCCACGTGCCAGAACCCGAGGCGTCCCGGATAATCCTGAACCGTCGTCTGTGTTCCCGGTTCGAGGACTTCCATCGCATGCGGCCGATAGGGAACACGACTCAGGAAACTTGTCGGAAAGCCGCCGGAAAAAAACTGCGGCGTTGCGATCACCCATCGCAGGTAGTCGAGGTTCGTTTCGACACCGTCAAAACGCGTGTTCGCGAGCGCTTTACGAAGCCGTTCGACTGCGGCGGCACGCGTGTCTGCGCGGACGATGATTTTCGCGAGCATGGGATCGTAGAAGGGCGTGACTTCGGTTCCGTTCTCGACCCACGTTTCGCACCTCGCGTTTTCCGGAAGCTGGACTTCGGTCAGAGTTCCCGTGCTGGGCCGGAATTCGTGCGCCGGATCTTCCGCATAGATACGAACCTGGATCGAAGCGCCCGCCGGCGTGGGCCGCAACGATTCGAGAGGGGGTAACTCGCCGGCGCCGAGCCGCACCATCCATTCGACAATGTCCACGCCCGTGACTTCTTCGGTCACGCCGTGCTCGACCTGCAGGCGCGTATTGACCTCGAGGAAAAAGAACTCCTCGCGATCGGAGTCGTACAAAAACTCGACGGTACCCGCGGATCGATAACGGAGGCTGCCGGCAAGCCGTTCCGCCATGGCCCACAGCTGCTGCCGCAATTCCGGTTTCAGGCCGGGCGCCGGCGTTTCTTCGATGACCTTCTGATTTCTTCGTTGTGCCGAGCAGTCGCGTTCGCCGAGCGCGATGACGTTGCCGTCGCCGTCGCCGAAAATCTGCACTTCGATGTGTCTCGCCTTTTCGACATATCTCTCGAGATACACACCGGACTGTCCGAAGCTGGCTTCGCCGAGTCGAACAGCGGCGGCGAAATTTTCGGCCATCTCTTCCGGCCTTCGGCAGATCCGCATGCCGATACCGCCGCCGCCTGCCGTGCTTTTCAGAATGACGGGATATCCGCGGAGATCGGCTTCGGCCATCGCCTGCGACAGATCGAGCAATAGTCCGGTGCCGGGAAGAAGCGGCACCCTCTCACTCTGGGCGATTTCGCGGGCCGTATGCTTCAGTCCGAGCGTGCGCATCTGTTCATGCGTGGGACCGAGAAAGACGAAGCCCTCGCGTGCGCACGTTTCGGCGAACGCGGCATTCTCGCTGAGAAATCCATAGCCGGGATGGATCGCCTCGGCGCCGGTTTCGCGCGCGGCGTTGAGGATCGCGGACTGGTTGAGATAGCTCTCGGATGCGGGCGGAGGACCCAGCAGAACAGCTTCGTCGGCATCGTTGACGTGGGCGGAGTGGCGGTCCGCCTCGGAGTACACGGCTATCGGCGACACGCCGAGTTTCCTCAACGTGCGGATGATGCGGCAGGCGATAACGCCGCGATTGGCGATCAGAACCTTTTTGAACATGAGAGGTTAGTCCGCTTCTCTTAAGGCTGCGCGCTATCGCGCTTGCGCTTCGCGATCCCAGATCAGCACGCGAATCGGAGTTGGATTGTACGCGTTGCACGGGTTGTTCAACTGCGGGCAGTTGCTGATTACGGCGAGCACGTTCATATCGGCGCGCATCTCGACATATTTGCCCGGACCGGAGACGCCATCCTCGAACGTGAGGCCGCCTTCCGGCGTCACGGGAACATTCATGAAGAAGTTGATGTTGTGCGGCAGGTCGCGCTTTTCAAGACCACGGCCCCAGCCCAGCACAGCTTTCACGAAGCTTTGCCGGCACGCGTGCATGTGACGCTTCTCGATCGCATAACGAACCATGTTGCTTTCCGTCGCGCAGGCTCCACCAAGCGTGTCGTGGCGGCCGCATGTGTCATCGACGATGGTCAGGAGGACATTGCCCTTCGATGACATCAGCTTCGAGCCGGTCGTCAGATAGATGTTGTCCTGAGCGCGAATGGTGTCCTGGGCGGAGTAGCGATCCTCGTAGTCGTCGGCGTTGAAGAATAGGGTGTCGGCGGCTTGGTTGCCTTCGAGGTCGATGATGCGGAAATGCTGGCCTTTGATGATTTCGTGGATCCAGGGTTCGCCGGCTGGAATCACCGCGTCGTGGCGGACGGCGACCGGATCGATCAACATATTTTTCATGTGCTTCCTACATAAAGTAACGTTCGGTTAAGACAAAACCGCGTCCATTCTCGGGACGCGACAATCGACATGGATCGTCCGGAGAAGGCGCGGCGACTTTCTGGACCGAAAGTCGTACGGGTTTCGGTTCATATTTCGGGTTGGGATCGAGCGGGTGCTGGCACGTGTTCAGGATTACAAGAACATTCATCTCAGCGCGAAGTTCGACATGCATGCCCTGCTTCGAATGTCCGGTAGCGAAACTCATTTTTCCAGAGCCGTCCACAACGACTTTGCTGAAGAAATTGACGGTAGCCGTCATGTCGCGGACCGACAGGCCATGCTTGGCGAGTTCGATTGAAAAGCTGTCGTATGCATTCTTGTAGTACTCGTTGCGATGCTCCTGGTATCGAGCGGTGCCGTATCGCTGGGCGACCAGCGCGGCATTCGAGCAGCCGCTCAACGGGTCGTGCCAGCCGGCGGTGTCGGCGATGACGGAACATAGGATGCGTCCCATGTCCGAGTACAGGACATGGCCACGAGTGATATGAGCGATGTGCTGGGCCTTGAGCGTATCCGGCATGTTGTAGCGCTCTGTCGGATTCTCCCAGTTGTAGAAGAGGGCGCAGACGTTCGCGCCGCCTTCCATGTCGGTGATACGTAATGAAGTGCCCCGTTTCAGAACGTGAGACCACGTGGCTCCGGGCTGAACGATTTCTTCAAACAAGATCTTTCTTCTCTCCTTTGCGATGTAGTTCTTCGGCCAAAACGATGGCTTCCGCCAGGTCGCGCATCGGCCGACGCAGGCGCCGGCTCTCGCTTCGCAGGTCAAGGTACGCCTGTTCCTCGGTGATGTTGTGCCGGTGCTGCAGGATGCCCTTCGCGCGCTCAATGATTTTACGCGCCTCGAGCGTCCGCTTCATTTCCAGCGTCTCGGAAATCAGCCTGGCATTTTCGAATGCCAGAGCCGCCTGCCCCGCGACCGCTTTCGCGAAACCAACTTCTTCAGGCGTGAAGGATCGGCGCTCGCTCGTGTAGATGTTCAACGTGCCGATGACCTTAGTCCCGACCATCAAAGGAACCGACAACAACGAAGCCAGACCGGTTCGCCGCGCCAGTTCGGGATATTTATACGATTTCTCGGCGGCCACGTCGGGTACTGTAACCAGCGCCCGTTCGCGGACGACGCGTCCGATCAGCGAATCTTCGATTTTAATGGGAAGCTTCTGCAGAAACTCGGGAGACGAACAACGCGCCGCGCGAATCGAAAGCTCCTGCTTGTCTTCGTCGACGATCATGATGGAGCACACCGGCGAGTCGAATGTCTCGGCAACCATTTCCGAGATGACCTGCAGGATGCGGTCGAGATAACCCTCAGTGGTGATCGCCTCGCCGACCGCCGCGAGCAATTCCACTTTTTTGACGGCAGCCTGCGAGCGTTCCGAGAGTCGGGCTTTAGCGATTGCGCCGCCCATCTGCTCCGCCAAATAGCTCACCAGTGCGACTTCCTCCGGTTGGTGATCGCGCGCTTTCTTGTGATGGATATTAATGACGCCGATGACTTCATTGCTGTGGACAAGCGGGACCGACAGAAAAGCTTCGTAAGTATCTTCCTGCAATGACGGAAACGATTTGAAACGCGGGTCCGACGATGCTCGGGATGCGAGCGCGACCACGGACTGATGCTTCGCGACCCAACCCGTAACGCCTTCTCCGCTTTTGAGGCGGATGCTGCCGATCTCGCCGGCATGCGGCAATTGCGAAGCGCAAAGCACGATTTCGTCGCGGGCGGGTTCGAGCAGGTAAACAAGGCAGGCGTCGCAGTTCGTGACACCGACCACCAGCCGGATCAACTCGTCCAACATCTTTTGAAGAGACATGTCCGAGTTGACGATCCCGCTGATGCGGTGCAGAAGCGCTAGTTGGGAGACCGAAGCCTCCGGCGAATCATCGGTCATTACTTTCATTAGTGTTTGTTTCCTCCCGCAAGATAAGAGACTCATGCATGGTGATTGCCAGAGCCGTAATCGCCTGCCGCCGGCCGGATGTCATTGATACGTAAGAGCTTTGTGTGGGTGGCAGGCTCGCCGGTCCCGACATTCGTGTAAGTGTGGCCGGTGCGACCAACATTTGTGTCGGGATCTCACGAACTTTGCCGGCGGCCGTCTGATGTCATTTGCCTTGTTTCCCAATTCAAATGTTTCAGGAGATCAATAAATGAATCGCATTAGCAGATATCCCGTGTGGGTAATTGCGGCGCTCATGCTGACGATCGGATCCATCGTGGGCGGCGCCATCGCGGGCGGCGCATTTGTCGGCGCGTCTGTCATGCAGGCCGGTCGAGCGCCGGAAGCGGCGGTCGCGGCTGCCGCTCCCGCAGTTCGCGAGGCGGCTACGATGCCTGCGACATTCTCGCCGGTTGTGAAAGCGGTGTTGCCGGCCGTCGTCAATATCGATTCGACACGAGTGATCCGTACGTCCTCGTCCAGCCAGCGCAATCCCTTTGAGGACCTGGTACCCGGCTTCCGTATGCCGGATCGGCCGCAGCGGCAAAGTGGCGAAGGATCGGGCGTCATCATCAGCGCCGATGGATACATCGTTACGAACGAACATGTGGTGAACGGCGCGACCGAGTTGATGGTTTCGCTCACGGACAGGCGCGAGATGAAAGCGCGCGTCATCGGAACAGATCCCAGGACGGATATCGCGTTGATCAAGGTTGAGGCGAAGGAACTGCCGCACGTCATGCTCGGCCGGTCGTCAGCGGTCGAAGTCGGCGATATTGCTCTCGCCCTCGGAAACCCGTTTGGACTCGGCCAGACCGTGACGATGGGAATCGTCAGCGCCACCGGTCGCGGCGGTCTGGGCATCGAAGACTATGAAGATTTCATCCAGACCGACGCGTCGATCAATCCCGGTAACTCGGGCGGCGCGCTTGTGAACACAAAAGGCGAGCTGATCGGAATCAATACCGCGATCCTTTCGAGAACCGGCGGCAATCAGGGCGTCGGTTTTGCCGTGCCGATCGACATGGTCCGGCAGGTCATGACGCAGTTGAAGGAAAAGGGCGTGGTGACACGCGCGCGGCTGGGAGTCTTTTTCCAGGAACTCACGCCGCAGCTGGCCTCGGGCCTTGGAGTGAAGGTATCGAGAGGGGCGGTTGTCACGGAGATCGTCCCGGGCGGCCCGGCTGAGAAGTCCGGATTGCAGAAGGAAGACGTGATCGTGACCCTCGACGGCAAGGAGATTGATGGCAGGTCGTTGCGTGTCGCCATCGGCACCATGACGCCGGGCAGCACGGTCAGTCTGAAAGTCCTGCGAAACGGCAGCGAGCGGAATCACTCCATCATGCTGGACACCATGCCTGTGGAATCCGAGCGAGCCGTGGAAGAGCAACCCGCTCCTACGCTCCGCCGACGGCGCGGTTAAATCAGGTTATTTCTTCGGACAAGCCTTGGACGGCCGCCTGAAAAAGGCGGCCGCCGCGCATGCGAAGTCCGCATCGGTCTGCAGTCCTTCCAGAATCTGCCGCTTCCTTCCCGACATCGATAGCACGTAGCCGGTTTCAACATCCAGAGTTTGAACGTTCAGCGCCGTGCCGTCAGGAAGACGCAGCAGTTCGCCGCGTCTCAACACTCGAAACTCGACGTCTGGAAAATCCTCCTTCGCGACCTCCTGAATGTGCTTTAAGAAGAACAGGAAATTCTCGAGCGTGGACTTCCCATCGGGGCCGCGCAAGCGTCCCTCATCATAGAAAGCCACCGCCATGCCCCTGATCCTTGGCTTTGCCGGTTGTTTTGCGGTCTGCTTTGTCGTCTGCTTCGGCTTTTGAGCCGGAGCCGCCTGCAGGGTTGTGGCAATCAGTATCGCGATAAGGACAAGTCGTCTCATGGTCGTAAGACTATAATCCCGATACACGTGAAGAGAGAATCTCCTTCGGATCTCAATCTCGTCGAGCTGTTGTTCGGCGACGGCCGGCCGTTGTTGTCGCTGACGGGAATCGGGTTGCTGCTCTCGGGCGCATTTGCAATCTTTCTTGCGACTCGTCGAGAGTTCCTGCCCCATGATCTGGCCTACCTCGGAATGAACGCCGAGGAGCTTTGCCGTTTTTCCGGCTGCCGCGTCGTCGGCTTCATGTTCCACGATCGTGTCGCGTTCGGCGGCACGCTGATCGCAATCGCAGTCCTGTACCTGTGGCTTGCCGCGGGTCCTCTGAGAAACGGGGAACGCTGGGCCTGGCAGGCATTTGCGGTCAGCGGCGCCGCCGGCTTTCTCAGCTTTCTCGCGTATCTCGGATATGGCTATCTCGACACCTGGCACGGCGTGGGGACGCTCGCGCTGCTGCCGTGCTTCCTGATCGGTCTGGCTCTGTCGTCCCGAATCGCGCTGGTAAGAGGGAATCGATCGACGGCACTGAGTTCTTCATCTCCTGTCTTTTTATGTGGCGGCCGCTTGCTGTTGCTGGCATCGGCAGGTGGATTGATCGCCGCGGGCGCGACAATCCTTGTCGTCGGCATGACGGTCGTATTCGTTCCGCAGGATCTCCACTTCATGATGATGGATCGGGAAGGGCTTGCCATGATCAGCCCTCGATTGATCCCGCTCATCGCCCACGATCGAGCCGGTTTCGGCGGCGGACTCATGTCCTCTGGAATCCTGATCGCGTTCTGTGCCTGGTATGCGCCAACGAGCCGCGCATTCCGGCAGGCGGTCTTTATCTCAGGTCTGGCTGGGTTCGGCTGTGCAATCGGCGTCCACTATGCAGAGGGATATACGGACCTCTTTCACCTGGCTCCAGCGATCCTGGGCGGAGCGATCTTCGTACTTGCAGCCGGACTGGAAGCGCGGGGTTCGCGCGTTCCGAACGGCGCAGCTTGAAACAAACTTACGCAGTCGCTTCATCGCGACTGTTTCTCAAAAAGGATAAAAACTATGAAGGGAATCGTTTGGAGTCTGTTTTGGATTTTGTTTGCCACGACGCTTTGTTCCGCTCAGACAACTCTCTACTTTCCTCAGATCGCAGATGGCCGGTCCGGGGGCTTTGGCTGGGTCACAGCGATCGCCATTACCAATCCTGCCCCTCTTGGCTCGGCGACGGCCAGCGTTACGCTTTCGTTCAACCAGGATGATGGAACGGCGCTCAATCTTCCGTTGACGGATCTGGCGGGCCAGCCGGTTAGCGTTTCGGCAGGCAGCTTCGGGTTTCAGATTTCGGGCGGGCAGACGAGATTGTATGTTTCCACGGGCTTGGCGTCCTCGATAACTACCGGCTTTGCCACGATTACTTCGAATCTCCCCGTAGTGGGCGCAGTCGTCTTTTTCGAGTTCACCGACGCGGGGGCCCGCGTCGCTGAAGCTGGCGTTGCAGCCGCAGCACCACTGACTCAGCAGGCGACCATCGTATCAAAAAACAACCAGGACACCGGGGTCGCGGTTGCGAATCCCGGCACACAGACGGGCACCGTGACATTTCTATTGCTTGACACGAATGGCGCATCACTATTCCCAGCCGTCACCCGTAGCCTTGCCGGAAAGAATCATACGGCGTTTTTTGTCAGTCAGCTTTTCCCAAACCTTCCGAATGGATTTTTCGGAACGTTGAGAATTACCAGCAGCATTCCAATCGTGACTACTTCTCTGCTTTTTGAGAACGACGGGAAATTCGCAACTCTGCCTGTGTTTGCGTTTCAATAATCGATCCGGTACCGCCAAAGCAAAAAACGGAGTTGCTCACCACAACTCCGTTTATGGCCCCCTTTGGCCGACAACTCGGGAAGGCCGCGAAGCAAATGGAGGCGGCGGGAATCGGGCTTGACAGCTTCGATGAAAACAAACAGCTTGTTGAATCTTCACGACCTCACCACCATCGAAACCCTCAGCACACGCGGCGAAGTTGTACGTAGGTTGTGCGCGGCCGTGTGGACTATTTCTTGGCCGCTAGCTGGTCGGAAACTATGAAGCCTTCAGCAAGTTCAAGCGCGCCGGGCTTCGAACGCAACAACCGGAACAGCGATAGTCGCCGCCCTGCGAAGAGATTTTGCGTCCGTAACAATAGTGGTCAGTTGCTTTACCACTTCCGCTCGCACCACTTTTTCTCCGCAGCGCTGGCACACTCCTGCAGGGACTTCACGCACGACAATAAGTTTCCCTTCGATTCGGAAATCTTGATCGACTTTGCGCTTCATCAATAACATCGCGACCAAGCATGCCCGCAGGTTTCACGCGAGCCACTGTAGATCAGCCTTACGTGCAGCAACTATGGACGTGCTCAGTGGTGGTTTCAACGATGTGGCCGCAGTTCGAAGGACGGTGCCCCAAACATTAAGGAATTGGGTGGTTCCTGAGTTCGTGTTAACATGGCCATGTTAATTATCTAGGCCGCGATAATTACCGTGGCCATGTGAGTGGATTCGATGGAAAACATTAATCCTGCCAAATCAGAAGCTTTAGACCGACACGCCGACGCCGAACATTTACTCGTTGAGGTTTTGGAAGACGCTGGCTGGAAGGTATCGCATGAGCCACATGGTGCAGATGGTTACCGCCCAGACCTGCTCATTCGCCGACCAGGAGCTTCTTACGTCGTAGAACTGAAAGTCGGAGTAGAAGGCCGCAGCGACCGGTTAATTCCTCTATGGTCTCAGGCTTGTCTCCAAGCTTCTTCCGCCTCAGGCAAGCATGTGCCGCTCGCCGTTGTTGCCGCTCCACGGATTGCTCCGCGGGTCGCAGAAAACATTTTGAAGTTCGCGGAACGATTTGCCCCAGAAGCCGCGGCAGGTGTTATTGATCTGGCAGGCTTACGTCTCTTCCGAGGCCCACAGCTCGAATCTTTAAACGTCGAAGCACCTTCCAAACCACGCATGGACTCTCGTGCTCTCAGAGAACAGGCGCACCTTTTTTCTGACCTGAATCAATGGATGATCAAAGTCCTCGTCGCACCTGAGTTGCCCGACGAACTCCTTGAGGCTCCGCGCGGACAATATCGGAATGCTTCGCAGCTTGCCAAGGCCGCGAATGTTTCCGTAATGAGTTCGTTTCGATTCGTGGAGCAACTGAAGCGAGAGGGATACCTGCATGAATCAAGCCCATACTTGAAGCTGGTTCGCCGCGAGAGCTTGTTCCGTCAATGGCAGGCTGCCTCTCTGCGCCGTGCCAATGAAGTCTCGATGCGGTTTTTGTTAAAGGGAAATGATTCACGCGCGGCGTTGAAGCGAATGCTCGACTCGGGGCGGGCATGTCTTGGATTGTTCGCTGCGGCGGATGCACTTGGCTTTGGGTTTGTCCATGGTGTACCGCCGCATGTTTACGTTCGCAGACTGAGTGCCGCTGGTCTGGCCGCTTGGAAGAACTTGGTGCCTGTGGCGCCTGGAGAACTTCCTGACGTCATTGTTCGACAACCGTCCTCGCCTGAATCAGTCTTTCGAGGAATCGTCCGCCCTAACGGACTCGCTTCTTGCGACATCTTGCAGGCTTGGCTGGATGTTTCCAATCACCCTGCTCGCGGGGACGAACAGGCCAATTTGATTCGTAAGCGGGTGCTCGATCGCCTGATCCGTGGAAACGAACATGGATGATTTCGCTGCGTTCGCGCGCTTACTTGATGCTCTTCGACCTTGGCTTGGTCACTTAGTGGTTGTCGGAGGCTGGGCCCACCGGTTGCACCGGTTTCATCCGTTGGCCCATGTGCCGGCGCATGCGCCCGTGCGAACGAAGGACGCTGATATCGCCTTCTCCGCCTCGGCTCCTCTCACAGGTGATATCGCCACTGCTCTGAAGGCGGCCGATTTCCAGGAAGTGTTTTTTGGAGAACATACGCCGCCGGTTACGCAGTACCGCCTTGGAGAAGAGGACCACGGCTTTTTCGCTGAGTTTCTCGCGCCCTTGCAAGGAAGCGGTATGAAGCGGAACGGGCAACCGGATGTAACTGTCGTCAACGCGGGCGTGGTTGCGCAGAAACTCCGTCATCTGGATCTCCTGCTTTCAGACCCTTGGGTAATTCGCGTTAGCAAGGAACTTGGCATTCCCGTACGGTTGGCGACGGATGTCTGTTGCCCAACCCTGTTAGTTTCATTGCACAGAAACTTCTAATCGAGAAACATCGTCGGCCCGACAAGAAAGCCCAAGACGCACTCTATATCCACGACACGCTGGAGCTCTTTGGCGGTGACCTCGCTGGCATGCGCGAACTATGGCGCGAGAAGGTCCGGCCGCGACTGCCAGGCAAGGCGGCGAAGACTGTCGAGCGTCTTCAGCGCGAATATTTTGGTGGTGTCACCGACGTGATCAGAAACGCGGCGCGTATACCTCAAGACAGAGTCTTGGCCCCCGATCAAATTCAGGCGGCTTGTGCGTATGGATTGGAAGAGATTTTCGGCGCATAGCTCGTGGAGCAGAACGCGAAAGGCATAACCCTGGTATCTATCCAGTGTAAAATCAACTACTTAAGGCAGTGGAGGCGGCGGGAATTGAACCCGCGTCCGAGTACGTTCCGTAAGAGAGTCTACATACTTGTCAGATTCCAATTTTGTCTCGTGCCCTTTGCCTAAAGGAATCTGCAAGCCAGCAGGAGCACCAGCCCATTAAGTTTCGCCCCGCGCCGCCGGGCCAGCTGCGCGGGACTATCCTGCAAAAAGTGACATCCTTTTAACCAACCTACAGGCGAATTAGTCAAGGACGTTAGCTGGTGTTAAGCAGCTAAAGCTGGTTGATAATCAGCGTTTGATTGTTTCCACGTTTTTACGAGGTCATGGGCCTCGGTATGCGTCTCGTTACTTCTTCGTCCCCGTCGAAACCGGTGCGCCCCCTTTGAGAGTCGATTGAAAAGACTACCTCTTCTATATAGGTGCTGGCCGGTGTGGTGTCAAACGCGAAACCGGTCATTGGGGTATAATCGCACCTTTCTCTCGGGAGGATTGACGTTCAATGAGTGCGAAAACACCGGCTTTGGATCGGTTGATGGAAACTATTGCTCCGGCTCTGGCAGCGGAGCTGGACCAGATCGTTCAGGAAACAAAGGACGCGCAGGAGCAGGAGTTCCACGCGCGGCTTCAATCGGCGGTTCGGGAAGCCGAATCCGCTGCCGCTGCGTTTGCTGCGTCAGCTCAGAATGATCTCGAGCGTGCCGTTCAGGAAGCGACACATATGGCCACGGAAGAGACGAGACGTCAGGTTACGGTCGAACTGGAACACCAGTTCGCTGAGAAACTGAACGCCACCACCAGACAGCTCACGGAAGAAGCCGCCGCCGATCGGGCAAAGCTCGAAGCATCAATGGCTGAAATGAAGAATGAGTGGTCTGGGGAACTCGCAAAACTCGAAGACGACCGCGACCTGTGGCGCACATTCGCCGAAGCGCAACGCCAGTTGTCCGAAGCGGCCTCTCAACCCGAGATCCTTGCCAGATTCATGAAACTCTCCGAACCTTACGCGGACCGGCTCGGTCTTTATGTGATCAAGGGGGACGGGCTGTCGTTGTGGAAGAGCAAAGGAAAGGGCACATTCCCCGAAATCATTTCGAAAGAGACGACGGATCCCGAGTCGTACTTCCGGATTCTTTCCGTTCGTGGCAAAACAGTCGGAGCCGTTTGCGCCGCCCCGGCGTTCAAGGCACAAGCGCTGGAATTCCTGGCGTCCTGCCTCGAACGCGCCATCGAAGTGTTCGGGATGAATCTGAAGACGCCGCTTCCGAAAGCCGCCAACACGAAATCGTAAGAAAGATGTTCAAGAAACCGATTTCGCACAAAGCCGCGCAATTCACCGAGTCCGTTATTCGTGAAATGACACGTCTGGCAATGGAGCACAACGCCATCAATCTTTCCCAGGGCTTTCCGGATTTTGCAGCGCCGGACATCCTGAAGAAAGCCGCTGCGGACGCGATCTTTGCGGACGTGAACCAGTACGCGATTACCTGGGGATCGAAATCCTTCCGCGATGCGATCGTTTACAAGACGAAAAAGTTTCTGGGCATCGATATCGATCCGGAGCGGGAAATTACCGTCTCGTGCGGCTCCACCGAAGCGATGATCGATGTGCTGCTGGCCGTCATCAATCCGGGCGACGAGGTCATCGTTTTCGAACCCTTCTACGAAAACTACGGCCCGGACGCAATCATCTCCGGCGCCACTCCGCGATACGTTCAACTGCGCCGGCCGGACTGGTCTTTTGACGAGAAGGAACTGGCAGCCGCGTTCAACAAGAACACGAAGGCGATCATCATCAATACGCCAAACAACCCGACCGGCAAGGTTTTCAGCCGCGAAGAGCTGCAGGTCATTGCCGACCTCTGCCAGAAGTGGGACGTGCTGGCTGTCACCGACGAGATCTACGAGCACATCATTTACGACGGCGCGAAACATATCTCGCCGATCACGCTGGACGGCATGCGCGAGCGCACGATCGTGGTGAATGGAATGTCGAAGACGTTCAGCGTCACCGGCTGGCGCGTGGGTTACATCATCGCGCCTCCGGGCATCACGGGAGCCATTCGCAAGATGCACGACTTCGTGACCGTCGGCGCTCCAGCACCGCTACAGGAGGCGGGAGCGGTCGCCCTTCGGTTACCGGACTCGTACTACCTCGACCTGGCGACTCATTATCAGCAGCGGCGGGATCGTGTAATGAAAATGCTCGAACAGGCCGGCCTGAATCCGATGCTTCCCAGGGGCGCTTATTACATCATGTGCGACATTGGGAAGTGGGGATACCCGAACGACGTCGAGTTCGCCAGGTTTATGGTGAAGGAAGTCGGCGTCGCCACGGTGCCCGGGAGCAGTTTCTTCAGCGAGCCGGCGGCGGGCAAGGACATCATCCGATTCACTTTCTGCAAGAAGGAAGACACCCTTCGCGCCGCCGAAGAGCGGTTGAAGAAATTGAACCTGGCCGTCCCGCAGCGCTGAAACGAAATGCAGGAATACCGCGTCCAAATGGCTTGTTAGTATAATCCCCCAGGACGATGCACCCTTTGAAAGGAACAGACTCAAACATGACAAAGAAGCGAATGCTTTACCTCACCTTAATTGTGGCGACACTCACGATCGGCGTCGTGATCGGGACGATTGTTTCCGGTGGAGTGAAAGCGGGCGAGCAAAAAGCGCAGGCGCTTGTCATTCCGGATCCGGTTTCTTTATCAAACGCGTTTTCGCAGATTGCCGACAGCCTGGCTCCGGCTGTCGTCAACATCAGCACAGAAGCAGTTCAGGAGAATCCGATTCGCGGCCGCGCGCCCAACCGTAACCAGGATCCACGACAACTGGATCCGTTTGATTTCTTCAATTTCTTTTCTCCCGATCTTCCGGACCGCAACGAGAGGACGCGGAGCCTCGGGACAGGCTTCATCGTCGATAAAGGCGGCTACATCCTGACGAATCATCACGTAGTCGACAAGGCGACGAAGATCACGATCCGGCTGGACGACAAGTCCGAGTTTCAGGCGAAGGTTGTCGGCAGCGATGAAGAAACAGATCTCGCGGTCGTGAAGATCGACGCAGGCCGGGATCTCATCGTTGCGAAGCTGGGCAATTCCGACGCGGTGAAAGTCGGAGACTGGGTTCTCGCTATCGGCAGTCCTTTTACGCTCGATCACACCGTGACAGCCGGCATCATCAGCGCGAAGGGGCGCGATACGCTGCCAGGCGGCGGCACCACTCAATTTCAGAATTTCCTTCAAACCGACGCGGCGATCAATCCTGGTAACAGCGGCGGTCCACTCGTCAGCATGGGCGGGGAAGTTATCGGCATCAATACGGCAATCATTTCGGAGACTCGCCAATCCGCCGGACTCGGTTTTGCCTTGCCCTCAAATGTTGCGGTCAAGGTTTACAACCAGCTCGTTCAGAACGGAAAAGTCACGCGCGGGGGCATCGGTATCTTCTACGATGCCGGCCGGAATTCGGCGCTCTGCCGGGCGAACGGTTTGAAGTCCGAGTGCGGTGTCGTTGTGACGTCGGTTTCGGCTGGGCTTCCCGCCGCGAGGGCAGGTATTCGCGAAGGCGACATCATTACGGAGATTGACGGTTCGGCGATCACGGGAAGCGCGAGCCTGCTGGACATCATCGGAAATACCGCGGTCGGTAAAACCGTGCGCATCAAGGTCAACCGCGACGGTCGCGAGACGACGATTCCGGTCACCGTCGCGGATCGGTCCGAAGTGGTGCAGGCCAACAACGATGCGCC